>OGQM01001447.1_pt1 | contig 16636 bp, 8 predicted proteins | sample 1553191 | NCBI WGS metagenome assembly OGQM01 (sample SAMEA2579954, study PRJEB22360) | human gut metagenome | biome: human gut; feature: human-associated habitat; material: faeces | place: Denmark | collected 2008/2010 | reverse complement strand
GGGCGGATTCGGGACTTTAACCCGTTAGAAACGTGCGCCGCTAGGCGCACAAGCAAAAAATGCTCCCGATTACAAAATCAGGAGCATTTCCACTCATAGATTTATTTGGTTTGTTTCTCTTCCTTGCGCTTTTTTACAGCTACCGCTCCTACCGCTGCCGCTGCTGCGATTCCTGCAAAGGCTATCAGCCAGATAAGCGCTGCCCTGCTCTCCGTATCAGAGTTATCCTTTACGCTATCCTCGGAAGCCGTCTCTGCACTCTCAGCCCCATCGCTTCCTGCTGCACCTGTGGTATCTGTTAGGGCTGCTTCCTCCATCGAAGCCTCATCTAACACGATGGTATAGTCCGAAGCATGGGTAAATCTAAGATAAGCAAAGCCTTCCGCATCTACCTCTCCTGCACTGATGAATTCCAGTTCCCTCGTGCTTTCATTGTAGTAGAAGAGGTTTGCCACAAGCCCCTGGTTAGCTGCCCCTACGTTGATACGCAGGACTGCCTCAAAGCCAAACCTTCCTTCATAGGCAAGTGTTACATTCATCGAAGTCCTCTCGCCTGTCAACGCATTGATGAGGTCTACCGGAATCGCATCCGACGCCTCTTCGCCATACGTTACCCTAAAGTCAATATCTCCGACCTTATCTGAGACGCTCTTTCCATTTACGGACCAGGAAATGCCACCTCCCAGGTCGAATTCTATCGTTACGTTCTTTCCTCGTATCTCATCGAATACATCGCCCGGCACTACGCTTGCACCGTTCATATCAACAGTGACCCTCTCGCCCTCTGCGCGTGCCGCTGTCTCTGCCTTAATGACCTCCCAGCCTTCCTTGCCGTCCTCTCCGCGGATAAAAGGCATTGCCTGCTCACCCTGCTCTGCAGCTGCATTGCCCTGCGATCTTATCGGGTTTGCCGGCTGCGCCGGAGCTTGAGCCGGTACTGGCATAGGAGCGGGTGCAGGCGTCGGAGCCGGTGCCTGGTTTGCCGACTGCGCTGCCGTAGAATCCTTCCTGCCTGAGTTGCTTCCTGTGCTTCCACTGTGATGTCCGGAGCTGCTTCCGGAACTGTTACTGCTTCCTGTACTGGAAGAGCCGCCAGGTACAAGCTTTTCAATCGCCCTTTCCGCATAGTAGCCACAGTCGCTGCACGCATAGGACATGATGCCCTCCTGCGTGGTCGTTGCCGGTCTGAGCTGTCTGCTTACAAGATTCGTATGGTTCGCCGTATCCTTCGGCGTTGCAACACCATCATCTAATTTCTTACCGCATACCAGACACCTGGTCTCACCCGTAGTTCCCTCTGCGATACAGGTTGCCTTGACAGCTCCCTTTACTTCCTTCTTTGCATGCTCGCAGCTTGCACGGGTAATCTGAATCGTAACGGTTTCCGCTTTATAGCTTCCCTTATCTGCCCCGTCATAAACTGCCGTTGCAGAAGTTACATTATCTTCTACCAGTGCTTTTGCCGCATCCGCATCATTCCATTTCCAGCCCTGTGGCAGCTTCACACTGCCGACCGTCTCACAGAATTTTGCCACGTTCATTTTACTGCCCGGCATAAACGGTGCAGCCTTTGCCTGATCAACCGTTACTGTCACACTGCCTGTCACTGCCTCATAGGAAGCAGTATCCTCCGGTGTAAAGAGATACTCGAAGGTATTATTTCCAAGATAGGTAAGCTTCGTCGAAGGCGCCTTCCACTTGAAGGTTCCGGCTACCGATGCAGCTGCTCCAGTGCCCGTGCCAGTGCTTCCCATGCCATTGCCATAAATCGCTGCACCTGCCAGCGTCTGATTGTACAGGTAATCGCCATGCGTATACGCATTTGCTGTGGCGGGCTGTGTACTGATATATGGCATTGCTTTCTTTACTGTCAGCGTTACCGTTTTTTCTATTGTCTCATAATTTTTCGTATCCGTCGGCGTGAAGATAACCGGATACGCATTGGTTCCAGGCTTTGGTACAAGGCTTGCCTCCTTAAAGCGCCAGATGCCATCAAGCATTGCGCCATCTGCGCCTCTTACCTCGCCCGGCTTCTGCGCATGGCTCTGACACCAGTCAGCCGCAATACCCGTAGGGCTGTAGTTATACGCTTCGGGAATCGGCACGCTCACAACCTTCGGCACTGCTTTTTTGACGCTGACCGTTATCATTCCCTTGCACTTCGCATACGCATCATCCGTCGGTGTAAAGGTCCATGCCGCATTGTAATACCCTGCCTCCGGTTTTTTATCCGGTTCATCAAAGGAAAGCTTTCCGGGTACTGTCTTTCCGCTCGCCGTATCCACAAAGGTGGCGCTGTTAAACTGCAGGCTGGAAAGCGCCTCCCCGTAGGTCAGGGTATCCGTCTTAAGGCTTATGCCGCCCTTTAGTTGTACCGGCAGCTGGTCTATCAGCCTTATTACGACCAGGATTCCCTGATTGGTATTTATATTATAATTCTCAGTCGATACGGGCACCGTTATCGTTGCCTCGTTGCCTACTGTACCACCCGCCTTTACTGTGTAAGAGAGCTTGCCATCCTGAGAAACGCTCACTCCTTCAAGGATGGTTTTACTGTCCGACGTCTTGACTGCGCCATAGGTTACTCCACCGCAATCCTTTGGCAGAAGCGCTGCCAGGTCGATGCTGTCCGAGCCGCCCCTGAGGAACAGAAAATCTCTGTAAATGTTTGGTGGATTCCAATAAGCCCGTGCGATATTGACTTCTACGGTCAACGGCTCTGCCTCTGTATAATTTATAGCTGTAGGATATAAAAGCTTAATCGTTGCGCTTCCTACGCCCTTAATCGTTACCTCTCCTTCCCTTGAAACCGAAAGAAGCCTTGTCGCAATGTCTGCTTCATCTATATCATTACCATTTGCATCCTTTGCATCTGTGACGGTATATTCAGGAAGGTTGTCGTGGATATTATTTGTTTCTACTGCCAGAGAGAACGGAGCATCTCCATAGCTAACACTCCAGTTATCCTGATAGCCTGCAAGCTTCACAAACTCGCCCTGTGCCTTGTCAGTGTAAAGGAAACCATTTTCTCTCGTAACAGCAGCAGGGTCATCGTTGTTGATGGCCTCATAGTAGCCCTCTACCTTTATGCTGTAATTTCCACTGGTTGAAGCTTCCTTAATCCCAAACGCCCACTTGCCAGCATCACCATCCGGCTTTGTTGCCTCCGCATCTGTCCAAAAATCTAATTCCTTCCAAAATTCTGCCTCCGTATCGCCAGCCGCCAATGTTCCACTTACGATTTTAAATTTAAGCTTTTCCATTCCCGGGAAAATTTTTCCGTAGGTTCTGTGCATATTTTCAACCTTAATCGTAATCGGGCGCGGTGCAATCGTCGGCGTAACCTCCACAACTGCCGCTTCATAGGTATCGCCATAGCTTGTATCCGGTGTAAAGGTTACCAGACATTTCCCGGTATCATTCATCTGCCATATATGCGTATCATCGCCTGTCTGCACAGTCCACGTACCGGTAATGGTCTCATCACCATACCTGGCAACGCCGTCCTTCGTTATCTTTAAATCTGCAGTCTTATTACCGTAAACGCCGCTTACTTCCGGAAGTGTCGTAACCCCCGGCATCGCCTTTGTCGTGGTAAATTCAATAGCAGGCTCCGTTAATGCCGTTATATTGCCTGCCTTGTCAATGGCTGCTATCCAGACTGCAGTTTTCTTACTTGGATACAATGGAAACTTTCCAAAATTACCTATTTCAATTTTATTATCACCTTTTGTTCCTGTCGTTTTGAAGATTGCAGGTGTCCAACTCGCAACAAAGTTTTGGTTAGCATTACTCTCCTTAAGTCCATCCTTACGAACTTCCCATTGTCCACAATAAAGATTTTCGTCCGGTTTAAAATTCCACCCATTGCGGGGCGCCCATTTTCCATCGTTTTTGACAGCGAACTGTGGGTACTTTGGCTCACCTTTCATATAACTTTCAATATCTCTTTTGCAGTCGTCGTAGGTGTAGCCAGTAACCCCATCAAATACTCCTTCGGATACAAAGAACCACATCAGCGTTGCATCCTCGCTCAGGTTAACCTTGAGTGTTGCCTCAGTATCCTTCAGCGTACCGTCTTCTTTCTTCGGCTCAGTTACTGTCACGACAGGAGCGCTCGCATCCTGTACCAGTCCTTCGGTACAGATATAATCGCTCTGATTTCCTGCGTTATCCATCGCATAAGCATAGACTACATAGCTACCATCCTCGACTAATGCGCCATGAATGGTTGCACTGTCCGACAGCCAGTTTCCTGCATCTACCTGCGTAAATTTACCATCGGCTGCCAGAGTGTCCAGTTCTGCTTTGGTCTTTCCCGTTGCCGAAGCAGTGTCTGTGATCTGGTCAATATAATAGTAATACTTAGATACCCCACTTACCTTATTCACGCCCTCTTTTGCATCGTTTGCATGAATCTTAATATCCAGTGTTGTATCATTGTAGAGGTGTCCGAAGCTGATCTTATTTAAAAGTGTTCTCCACCAGTTATCTTTGATCTGGATGCCATAACCATCTTCCTTGCCATCTGCATCTGCCCAGGTCGGTGCGGTGGTATCAATGTTTATCGTAATCTCTACAGGAACAATAGATTGATTCCATGGGTCTTTTCCATATAAAGTTACGGTATGCGTGCCTTCTTCCTTAAAGGTATAACCCGGATTTTTGCCTGCAACCGCATCTTCCAGGCTTGCATAAAACACAACTTCATCGCTTACAATGGCATATTTTCCTTTGGCGGTCCGATATACTATATTTTTCCAGTCAGATACTGGATTGTCTGATGTTACATCATTTTCCGTAAACGTAGCAGGTATGCCGTTTTTCCACCAGTTGGAATCCTCATTGTACCAACAATTCTTGGATACCGTGGTCTGTGCCAGAGTAAACGCATGGGCAATGTCAAAGTATCTGACGAGCTCACCCTTATAATTGCCAATTCCGGTAAAGGTATTCTTTCCATCTCTTTTACCGTTTGTCACCTCCGTATTATTCTCAGCACTTACGGTGAAATCTTTGTCTTTGTCCAGAACTCCCTGGTCATTTCCCGGCTCATTTTTCCGGTTTGAATCTGTGATTCCTCTATCCCAGTTTTCAGGAATGATCGGCATACCGGTGTAATATACCGTGATACCTATATCATCCAGATGGATCACGGAATCTGTTAAACTTCTCGGCTCAATGGTCGCTTTCACGCCAATAGGGAGAGAAGTACACATATTTTTTCTAGCTTCATATATAGAAACATAAATTGTATAGTTTCCGGCATTGGTTATCATATGATTCTCTGTAACCGGATCATTTATTTGTTTATAACCTTGAGAAACTCCATTTTCATAATACATAAGTACAAAATAATAGGTAAAATTGCTGGCAAATCCATCCGTTTCCATTGTTTTTCCAGTACAGGGTACGATCAGTCCATCAGCAACCGGAATCATTGTCTGGCTATCAACAGCGTCTGCCTTAAGTCTGATGGTTCCATACTGAACAGCTCCATGGGCTTTCCCATCATAGGTTCCCTGATAGCCACTAAAGCCTTCTCCCACAACTTCACCATATCCAATCGTGAAATAGTGCTCAATCGTGCCGTAATAGCTGCCCTGTCCGGTGATCGTAACTTTCGGTGCTTCATCAGCCTTGAAATCGCTTCCACCTTCTTCATTCCTGTAGCAGTCTATATTATTGGCATAGACCACATAATAATTTGCTTTGGAAATGTCTGCATTTGCAGGGTCTGTGGAATCCTGTGCCAATTCTCTGCCTGATTTATATGAGGGCCCAGTCAGCGACTTATTGCCATTCGCAGTATCCAGTGTAACTCCTGTCATCACCTGCGGATAGCTGTCGTAGGTACGGCCTACCAGACCTTCGATATGAAGGTGTCCATTTTTATAGGCTTCCGCAAGGTCAGTCCTTTTACAGTTGCTGCAATAGCCATAGTGTCATCCTTCGTATGTGCCTTAAGGGTTACCTTGGAAGACGGCATCGTGAAGGAAAGGTCTGTCGTATCTATCGTTACTGCTTTGCCGCCATAAGGCTCATAAAAGCAGACCTCGCCCGTGACCTTAATTTTCTGGTCCGTCGTACCTCCATTGCTGTACAGTCCGTAGGTTACACCGTCCCTCTGTGTGACATTCGTGTCATTTTCTCCACCTGTAGGCAGAGCGATACCACCCAGCTCTATCGGGAACCATATCTTAAATGCGCCAGCTCCCTGCGTTATTTTGCTGGAAAAATCAGCAGAGTCATGATTGCAGTAGATGCTGGCATTCAGATTACCTCCACCTCCTGTAAACGTTTTAGGTATTTCTGCTCCCTTCTCTATAACTATCTCAGCATTGCCAATAACCTCTATATTCTCTAGCCCGGTTGCCCTCTCGCCCAGCCGCAGTACAGCGGCATCCTGCGCCTGTGTACCTCTCGTATCACCAAGAAAGTCTATGTTTCCAACCACGTTTATATTTTCTATGATAACATCCTGCCCACCTGTTATAAACAGGTAGTTTTCATTACTACGCTTCAAGGTATGTGGCTTATTACCCTCTGAACGCAGTGTTATCTCAGCCGGCAAATATACTTTATTGAGCATCCTGTTTATACTCTTATCTGCTGTCGTATCCTTCAGCAGCAGGATTTCCAGCTTTTCCCATAACTTGTATTCTTTATTCTTTCTATGCTCTTCCGATCCTTCCAGATAGAACATGGCTGCATCCCATGTCAGGAAATACATCGTTTTTGTCTCACCGCTATTTTTTTCTATCTGAAACTTTACAACGGCCTGAGATGTATCCTCCGGCGTGTCAGCGCGAAGCACTTCTACACTGCCCTGACTTCTATCCGTTCTGCTTATATCGGTCTTAATACCGGCTGAATAAAAAGCATAACCTTCTTCCAGCGTATCCGCAATAGCATAACCCTGCGTTTTATCAAGCAGAGAATCATCATTTTTACCAAAATTGCTCAGAGCAATCTCTCCATACTCACCACCTGAAAGCATTACTTTTGCACGTTTTATCTGGCTAAACTCTCTGTGGTCTATATGTAGAGCCTTTATCTTAGCAGTATCTCCGGATACGCTAAGGGTGGCGCCTCCACATACCAGAACCTCTGTTCCCACATACGTACCTCCGGTAATTGTACAGGAAATATCAGTATTGTCCATCCTTTCAGTTTTTCCAATATAAATACTGCTGCTATAATAACCATCTTTTAGCTTTGCAGTCGCACCATCCACAAACCTCAAGACACCCTTATAATTACCATTCTCTACCGTAAGCTTTGCTTTGTTCTGAATAGAAACTGGGGCGTTCAGTGTTCCATTCTGTCCCGTGCCTGCGCCTTTAAAGACTGCCTCCACACCTTCGCCAGTGATATAAAGACCCTTTCCTGTAACGGTACAGCCATTTAGGTCCATACAAAAGCTGACCTTTTTTGTACCCCCATCTATTTTCCACTCGCTTCCTGTCTCAGAAATATTTTTCAGGATTTTCAACGTAATTTCAAGGTCTGCATTCGCATCAGCAGCATTTACTGTAGCTTTAACTGCATCGAATGCTTTCGTAAGTGTTGCATAACGTGTTGTATTCCCACCTACCGTAACTTCCGCAACACCTTCTTCTACCGTAAAGACAGCCTTTTTGGAGGTCGCCGTATATTCACCGCAGGTCGCTACACAGTAGTATTGATAGGTGCCTGCCAAAAGTCCTGTAGGAATCCTGTAGATCGCAGTTTTTGCACCCTGCCCCGTTTGTTCTACTTTGGTTTTTGTTGTTCCATTTATTGTTTCATCGGCATACCACTGATAGGAGATACTGTCACTGCCAGATTCCGCTTTTACGGTTAGCTCAGGCGCCTCGGAAACGGTATAGTTTTCCACCACAATTTCCGCTCCGCTGACAATCGTTGGATGCGTCGTGAAATAGAGCGGACTTTTAACAGCCGTTACCTTTCTCCCTTCGTCTGTCCACCTGGCTGTTAGGTCTGCATAGGTACCACCCTCATACTTTAAGGTATAGCCGACCTTCAGAAGGTCCTGCAGGGTTTTATTAGAATTATTAACCCAAATCGCATTGCCTGAGGCTGAGGCAGGGGTAAAGGTTCCCTCTGCAATCTGGCTGTTGTCGGGCAATCTAAGATGTCCATTAAAGGTTCCACCCTCAATGTTTACAGTTACATTGCTATACGTGGTATCCATTATAGTAAGGCTCGACGTTAAAGTAGCGCCTTTTTTAACTGTAATTTTAACGCTATACTTATCCATGACTTTGACACAGTAACTCCCACCGTTCTTATTTTTATTTTTAATAACTGCGCCCTCGCCAATGATACATTCGGAGCAGCTACCTGTAAACGTAATGGTGCCATATCTAGGCGCAATATTTCCGGTCACCTCCGTATTGGTAATTGTACAGGCTTTACTGTCATTAATAGTAATGGTACCTGCCTGCTCACCACTACTTCCACTAATACTTGCAGCATCAATGGTACAGGTCACACCGTTACACAGCGCAACTGTGGAACAGGTTCCAGCATTTTTGATTGTGACACGCTCAATTTTCAGTATTGAATCATAATCTGCAGTTACCAGTCCATCCCCTTTAATTTTATTGCCATTGTCATAGTTGCCTGTAATTGTTCCCTCATTCGAGCCGGACGAGGTAATTGTTATATTTGCTCTTTTAAAATATAAACGCGCATTGTCAGCCAGTTTCAATGTATGGCCATTCAAATCCAGCTCTATCTCTTTTGCCAAACCTGTATCAATAGTAAACTCCTTTGTTATGGAGGTATCATCATTCAACAGTTTAATGGAAACTTTTTCCAGGTTTGCACTTCCATGCTCGTCAATCCATGTTGCAAGGTTCTGCGAGTTGTATTTTTTCTGTACAGTCCCGTCAGCTTTCATTTCTGTTACTTCAATCGTTCCATCAGCCAGCAGTGCAATCCCATATTCGCCTACGAGCACATAGATGGTCGGAAGCTCCACGTCTTTACCCAATACGAGCTGGTTGCCGTCGCCATCCCCATCCGGCAGTACCGGCGTATAGGCATAGCAGAAGCCGTTTGACGCTTCACTGCTGTCAAATTCTTCTGCGTCGCTCTCTTCCACATTCAGCTCCCACTTGATGTTTTTCAGACGGATTTTCTCCGTCGTTGTCTCTGTCTCAGAGGAAGCTGCTGCGTCAGCGCTGCCTGTCGTCTTTACACTGTCTGCATTATCGGATGTAGATGCTGTGTCGGTTTTCTTTGCATTGTCTGCACCGTCAGATGTGGCTGCTGTGTCAGAGGCATCGTCCTTCTCTGCCGCGTATACTATGAGTTTATGCGGCAGAAGGGCATCCGCCATCTGTCCAATAAGCGCACCAAAAGCAGAGGGTAGGTCGGCACGTGCCTGTGTATCCTCTGTATCAGAGCTGCTAGAGCCATTTGGGTTGTTTGATTTGTCAGAATTTCCAGAATCCTTTGATGTATCCGAATCCTTTGTATCTGCATTTCCATTGTCAGAAGCACCAGACTTATCGGAAGCATCCGCATTGCCGGAATCACCATCCTTTTCATCTGAGGATTCTGTATCCTTCTTATCATCAGAGGACGCAGTATCTCCATTACTGTCATCCTTCTGCGCATCGTCCTTCTCTGTATCTCCCGTCTCGGAAGCGTCCGCATTGCCGGAATCGCCATCCTTTTCATCTGAGGATTCTGTATCCTTCTTATCATCAGAGGACGCAGTATCTCCATTACTGTCATCCTTCTGCGCATCGTCCTTCTCTGTATCTCCCGTCTCGGAAGCATCTTCTTCATCGTCGGCTTCCTTTTCATCCGCCTGCGTGGTCTTTTCTACCGTAACGGTCAGGCTGGTCGGAAACTTGATGTCGCTCTCAAGCGCACCGATGGGCAGGGTCTGCTCCGTGATGTCCTTTGAAAGCTCCTCAAAGGAAACAATAGTCGTTTTACCTGTCTCACTTTCATCGGTCTTTGCAGAAACCGAGAGTGCGGACAGGTCTACAGTATTGGCAACCATCGCAACGGTCAAGCCCATCACAAGCATGCGCTTACGCAGCTCCCTCCGCCTGATTTTTTCATGGGTCTGCTGCCAATCCCTCTCTGGCATGGTGTTTTTCTTTTTCATGTAAACTCCTCTCTTTTACCCTTTTTCCCTAAAGCAGCCGGGATACTGCCTCCCGCAGCTGATATTCCGTCACAGGCTTTACCAAAAAGGTGTCCGCCTGCATCCTGCGGCTTTGGGGTTCAAACTCTGCCTGATCGCTGATCCAAAGGAGCGGGACATCCCTGCTGTAGCCTCGTATGCTCATGCAGAAATTCATCCCTCTGGCTCCGTCCTCCATGACCACCACAGCATCATAAGGCCCATCCCGCTGCATGGCATAGGTACAAAACACGCCGTTATCAAAGCGGTCTACTTTGCCCAGCTTCATCAGCAAAGCGGTTTCTTTTTCTTTCTGGCTATAACTGCACAGCGCAATTCGCATTTTCGCACCTCCATTTCGTGATGGGTTTTATCGCCTCATATAGCTCCTGATCGGAGCAGTCTGCCGGAAGAAACACAGGGATACGCAGGTGATACGCGATCAGGGCGAAGTTTTCATCATCACTCCACCAGATAAGCGGTACTTCCGGTGCCAGCCGCTTCGCCTGAATGGCAGCCTCCAATCCCCTTGCTCCGGTCATGGCGATGACAACCGCATGGTAGCGGCTCCGCCGCAGCGCCTGAGCAAGCTGGTTCTCATTCCACAATTCGTCAATCGCAAGCTGCCCATCCCCATTAAAAAGGGAGCGCAGCCTGCTTTCAAACCATTCCATATTTCTCAGCTCCGTACAAAGTGCGATTTTCATGCTGAGCCTCCTTTCCTGAAAAAAAATAAAAAAAGAATCCTGCTCGCAGGATTCTCCGCCTGCGGCGGGTCGCTTCTGCGACATACTTCCTAACCGCCGCAGTGTGATCCTCGCGGAGCGTTTTATGTGATAGGAATTTCCTATCACATAAAAAAACAGACCTTCTCATCGGAAAGTCTGGTAGTATAATTAGGGTAGCATCTTGTCAAGGGAAATGCAACCGACTTTGTTTAAGACGCAGGTTTCCTGTTTAAGACGCAAGTTTTTCCTGCGGTTTTATGTTATACTAATATTGGATTATTGTGCAAAGGAGATGGCACGATGCAGATTGCGATTGTGGATGACAGAGCAGAGGACAGAGAAGAACTGTCTGCCTGCCTGGAAAATTATATGAAAAAGCATCAGCTGGACTATACGCTGACAGAATTTGAGGACGGAGAGAATTTTCTGAAAGCTGCCGCCCAGGTCGATTTTCAGCTTGTCTTTATGGACATCTATATGGAGAACATGGATGGAATAGAGACCGCCAGAAGGCTGCGCCAGAAAAACAGGCTCTGTAAGATCGTTTTTCTGACCATTACAGAAGATTATGCCCGGATGGGGTACAGTCTGTCCGCCAGCTATTATCTGTTGAAGCCGCTTTCGCTCCATCAGGCAGATTTTGAAGAAGCGATGGAGCTGTGCCAGCTAAAACCGCCCTATGAAGTGATGACACTTTCGGTTATGGCTGACCGTCAAAAGCTGGAACTTCCCACAGAGAAGATTCTATACATAGATTATCAAAACCGTATGACACGGATTCATACGGCGGAACGCGTGATACCGGTAAGCGGAGGCTTTCAGGAGGTTACTGCCGCATTGCAGAAGGACAAGCGTTTTTTGCCCTGCTACCGGGGCGTTCTAATCAACATGGATTATATCAGCCAGGTTGACAGTCAGACCTTCCGTTTGATAAACGGGGAGAATCTTCCGATTGCCCTCCGCAATGGAAAACAGCTGCGGGAAACCTACCGTCAGTATGTTTTCTCTGGAATGGGGCGTATCGTATGAGAATGAAACAAATACGCAGGCGTATTCTGGGGGGCTGTCTGGCCTGCCTCCTCTGCCTGACCGGCAGTATCCCCGCATTTGCCGCTGGAACTGCAACCCCAGCCAACGCCGATGAAAGAAGGGAGAATCCGCCGGGTTTAGAAAACAAAGCTTCAGGGGCACTGGATAGCGGAACCCCGGAAACACCGGAAGAAATACCCCTCGTCCTTGTCACGGAAATACAAAAGGAAGGCGAACTGCTCTCCCTGCCGGCTTTTACCCTGCCCCTTAGAACCACACCGTCTGATGATGACCTGGAGGAAATTTATCAGCTGGCCCTTCAGTATCAAACCGTCTGCGCCACTGTAACAGCAGGTGAAGAAATCCGGCAGGAAACATTTTCTGTCGCATGGGATTTTTCAGCCATTGACCAGACCACTCCGGGAGAATATGCCGCAGCAGGCCGGATTGAACTGCCGGAGGGGTATGCCTTTGGTGAAGCTGTATTGCAGGAGCTGCAGATTCCCGTCCGGGTAGAAGAAATGACGCCTGCTGTCATTACCTCCATAGAGCAATGGTATCCTTATACAAATGCATTTGCGCTCCCACAGGGCAGCGAAGTTGAAGCGCTGGAAGAATTATTCGCCGCCTCCCCGTATTATCTGGAATGCTATGCGGAGAACGGAACCAGCTACACCGCTGTGGTGGAATGGGATTTTTCGTGTATTGATCTGAATACTGTGGGACTGTACCATGCAGCAGGAAGGCTGACCGCACCGGAAAATACCGTATTTGCGGATCGTGCCGATTTCCCTGAAATTACAATTCCTGTTTCTGTTCAGGCTCCGGATAGACCAGACATTAACTGTTTTCTGGCCGCCAGAGGAAACCTTTATTTTCCCTGGGTCACACCGCCGGGAGAACCGGATAAGATCAGTGTATGGCTGTCCGAAAACAACGGTTCATGGAACCAGCTGGAAAATGGCATTTACGTGGGACGGGAAATGCTCTCGATTGCTACCCGTCTGCTGACGCCGGGCAGCGGTTACCGCCTTCAGGTTGATTATGACGGCGGACAGACCGGCATCCTGTCCTTTACCTACGCAGATGAAATTGTTCTTGAAGGGTATCATGAAGGCGACCGGGATGGAGGGGATGCAGGCGGAAATCCACCCGACACCATCATTCAGCCGCCTCCTGAAGATACCGACGATCAGGATGACGGTTTCGCAGACAGGCCCTCCACAAAGCCTTTAAGATCGCCTGCAACAAATGGCGGTGGAACGAATTCCGATGATTCTGAAAAAGCACCACCGGTCAGCGGGGAAAATGATCCTGCGGATCACAAGCCTTCCGAGCCATCCCGGGATGGAAAGGATGATTCCATAGATATAGATAAAGACGATTTCCCATCGGAACAGGCAAACGGTGATACAGAGGAAGTCGCAGATTCCCAAAACTCTGCTTTTTCAGAGTTCTTCGATGAAACCACTGACCGGATTTCCGGCACACGCTTTTTGATGATGCTGCAAACAGGGGAGCAAAGAGCCATCTTTTCCAAACAGGGAATCACCATCAGCATACCCAAAGATGCCTTGCCGGAGGGTATCCAAAACGAAGATCAGATTGAAGTCATCATCCAAAAGGATACGGATGGCGGTTTTTCTTTTTCGTTTTCCATCAATGGAACTGTGCTCAACTCCCTGCCGGATGTTTCTGTCATGCTGCCCTATCCAAATGCCCCGGCAGCCGGCACATTGTTCCTTTGTGATGAAAGCGGCGTGGAAATCCCCATGACCGGTTACGACGATACGGCGAAAGCCGCTTCCTTTCAGATCAGCCATACAGGGACTTACACCATTGTGGGAAAGGAAGATACCGCTTCCCTGGCACATGCTGCCGACACAGAGCACAGCCGGCCGCCCATATTCTTTTTCATTCCGGTCTGTCTGGTTCTTCTGTCTGCCGGTGAATTTTTCCTAAGGAGGAGGCGAAAATAAGATGGTATCTTCTGTGGTAAAAAAATATGCTGCCTTATGTATGGTCTGCCTGTGCTCATCCCTGTTTTTTCTTGGACTGTATCAGTTCAATAATAAATATGGTCAGGACACAATCCAGGCGGCAAATGGGATTCTGGCGCTTTCTGAGGAAGAACTTCAAAAGTCACCGGTGCGCTTTCTGGTATCCGGCTGGGCATTTTATCCTGACGCGCTTTTGACCCCGGAAGAAATACGGGATGAAAGCCATTATATGCGCTACCTTTCCATCGGAGAGCAGACCAATTTTTCCAGTCCTGCAAGCCCTTCTCCCTATGGCTGCGGGACTTACCAGATGACATTCTTTCTGCCGGAACGGAAGGAAGTGTATGCACTGGAAATCCCGGAAGTGTTTTCTGCTTACAACCTTTATCTGGATCAAGACCTGATCCTGCAAATGGGGGAACCTGCACATGGGACACCATTGGTTCAAAACCGCATGGTCACTTTTCATGGCGGAAAACCGGTCACACTCACCATAGCGGTCAGCAACTATGACCACTTTTACGGAGGGATTGTTTATCCGCCTGCTTTCGGAACGATGCTGGCGGTCAATACAACCAGAGGAATCCGGTTTGCATTCTGCCTGTTTGGCTGTACAGTTACCTTTGTCTGTGCGCTGCTGTCCTTTTATTTCAGCCGCCGGATGAAACAGAAAAATACATTCCTGTTCGGACTGATCTGCCTTGCCATGTGCGGCCTTTCATCCTATCCTGTGCTTCATATGCTGGCTGCGGTTCCCGTATTCCCCTGGTACACGATTGAACTGTTCTGTATCTATCTGGTTACCTGGCTGATCGTAGTTCTGCAAAACCGGATATGCAGGCCGGGCTTCCTGCCTGCGGCCATCAGTAATGGGGTGGGCGCTGCCTTCCTGGTATATGCGTTTGTGTATGGCATGATGGCTTCCCATCTCTCCCTTGGAGCGATTCGTTTCTTCTCTGCATCGGTCTTTTGTTATAAGGCGGCATCTGCACTCTATCTGCTTATCATCGCTGTGCTTGCCATTCACAGAGGAGAAAAACGGAGCAGGCCGATCTTCTATGCTGCGGCAGCCGCAACCTGCGCCTTTATATGGGATCGCCTTCTGCCGGTTTATGAGCCGGTTATCGGCGGTTGGTTTTTGGAATGGGGCAGCTTTTTCATAGCAGCAGCCATCGGTTATTCCCTCTGGCGCGATGTGATAGAAGGATATGGAAACAGCCTGATTTTTCAGGAAGAACGCAAGCAGGTCATCCGTCAGCTTTCTATGCAGACCGAATACAGCCGTCAGGTTTCTGAAGCAGCGGCAGAAAACAGAAGGCTGATCCACGACATCAAACACCATCTGCACACCATAGACCGCATGGCCTCTGAACGTGGGCAGACGGAGATCTGCTCCTTCCTGTTGCAGGTAGAGGAACAGGTTGCGGCATCATCGGGTCACTCCTATGTTGCGTTCTGTAAAAATCCCGTCGTAAATGCGCTGATTGAATACTACTACGGCATGGCGCAGATACAGGGGACAGAATTTCAGGTGCGGCTCGATCTTCCTGATCAGATGCCGCTTACCGATGTGGAACTGTGTACGGTGCTGGGCAATCTTTTGGACAATGCCGTTGAGGCGTGCGGCCGCCAAAAGCAAGGAGTGCGCCGCATTTTAGTTGCCGGCGAAACCAAAGGCAATATGTATTTTTTGAAGATTGAAAACACTTACGACGGGCTGGTCTTTCAGGAGGGAAAAACATTCCTCTCCCGAAAGGGCGCATCCGCTGATCACGGAATCGGGCTTTCCTCTGTCCGAAAAATCATTGAAGGCCATGGCGGTGATCTCGATCTTGTTCCCGGTGAGGAATCCTTTCTTGTTGGAGTTACAATACAGATGTAAAAACTGTTTTTTGAGGCGCATTCAGATAACATAGAATTCCTCCATTTCTGGAATTGCATACGATGAGAGGGCTGATAAAAACTGGTGCAATGTGTTTTCAACACCAAGATAATTCAGAAAGCGCTCCAGAAATGCAATCGTAGATTTCTTATACTTCCGATTTTTCAGGACAAAAACCGACAAAATACCTCCTATAATCGCTTTCATTAGTCGCTCTTTGGCAGAACCAGCATTCATCTGTTCCCTTGCCGTTGTTTCTATATCATCCATGCTTGGCTGCAATTTATTTGACGGATGGTTATGAACCAGCATGATTGCAGATCGGGTTGCGTTACATAGTTTTCACTTTCAAAAAATTAAAAAATTTATGTTTTTGAAAGCGACATCTTGCATATACTAGTAGTAGACAGTATACTAAGTACAACAAAGCAGTTTCGAAAAATAAAAAAACTTCAATTTTTGAAAGTGGGTGACTAAATGAAAACAATCACAAGAGCAAAATATCTCGATAGAATCATTGAACTGAATGGCACTCCTGACATAAAGATCATCACGGGTATTCGACGATCTGGTAAGTCCAAACTGATGCAGGCGTATATTGCGTATCTGAAAAGCAACTTTGAAAACATCAATATTATCTTCATTGACTTCATGGATTTAGTGTATGAAGAAATCAAGGAATACCATGCCTTACACGCCTATGTGGAAGAACATTATCAGGAAGGCAAAACGAACTACCTGTTTGTAGACGAGGTTCAGATGTGTCCCAAGTTTGAGCTAGCAATCAACAGCCTGTACTCTAAGGGAAAATACGACATCTATGTAACAGGCTCTAATGCTTTCCTGT
>OGQM01001435.1_pt1 | contig 16753 bp, 17 predicted proteins | sample 1553191 | NCBI WGS metagenome assembly OGQM01 (sample SAMEA2579954, study PRJEB22360) | human gut metagenome | biome: human gut; feature: human-associated habitat; material: faeces | place: Denmark | collected 2008/2010 | reverse complement strand
GCATTAATGAGGGGGGGGGAGCGGAACGCTCACGCCTCTATTCGTTGTATTTAAACCTTATTATTTATTTTCGTCGTTTTTATGTTGTTCTTCTTCTAAGATATGTTCAGGATTAATATTCTTTTTACGTGTGATACTAATTAAGCTTAAACCAAACATAATTAGTAAAAGTACTAACATATAAATTAAATAGTGTCCGATAGAACCAACTAAGGCTGTCGCAATTGCACCACCGACGATAGCAACAAATGTAATTGTAACTACTGTTTTATTTTGTGATAAACCTGCTTTTAGTAGTTTATGGTGGATATGTTCCGCATCAGCAACGAAAGGAGAATGTCCTTTCATAATTCTACGTAAAGTTGAGAATGTGATATCAATAATTGGAACTGCTAATACTACGAAAGGCAATAAAATAGCCAGAGTTGCTGTTTTCATTACACCTGTAATTGACAAACTTGCTAATAAAAATCCTGAAAATAATGAGCCTGAATCGCCCATAAAGATTTTTGCAGGATTGAAGTTGTAAGCTAAAAATGCTAACATTGAGCCGGATAAAATAAATGCAATTAATGCACTGATTGAGTTTGACGGAGTCATTGAAACTGCTACAATCGCCAAAGTAATAGAGTTTACTGTGATTACAGAACCAGCCAATCCGTCAACACCGTCAATAAAGTTTACTGCATTACAGATACCTACAATCCAAAGAAGAGTGATTGGATAAGATAACCACCAAGCAAGGTGAACAACAGAACCCATTTGGAATGGATTAAAAATGGTGTCAATTTTTACGCCTAATAAATAAACTACTGTAACGATAGCAACTTGAATAAAAAGTTTAAATTTAGCGTTCAAGTTGTAAACGTCATCAACCAAACCTAGTAAAAACATTAAAGAACCACCCAAAAGAATTCCTGAAAGTAAACTTCCATAAGGATAGTAGCTTAAAAATACCAATAGCAAGAAAGTTAGCATTGTACTTGTCCAAATAGCAACGCCGCCAAGTCTTGAAACAGGAATTTTATGAATTTTACGTTCGTTTGGAAGGTCGACTAAGCCTTCTTTTTTTGAATATGCAATAACGATTGGAACAATGAATATACCTATAATTAAAGATATAAGCGCTCCAATAATATGTACTTGTGATTGTCCTAATGTTGTAAGAATTTTTCTATCTCCTATTTATTATATAATGGGTACTTTTGGCAAAGTTTTAAAGAGCGTTCTTTCAAGTTCTTTAATGCAGTTTCATCATCAGAATTTTTAATTGCTTCTGCGATAATTCTTGCAACTTCTGCCATATCTTCTTCCTTGAAGCCTCTTGTTGTTACAGCTGCAGAGCCAAGTCTGATACCACTTGTAACAAATGGGCTTTGAGGATCGTTTGGAACTGTGTTTTTGTTTGCAGTAATGCCAACAAGTTCAAGAACGTTTGCCATGTCTTTACCTGTCTTGCCTTGACGCCTAAAATCTAATGTCATCAAGTGGTTTTCTGTCATTCCGCCAACAATGTCCATTCCTTCATCGATTAAACCTTGTGCTAATGCTTTTGCGTTTTTAACGATTTGTTCAGCATAGGCTCTGAATTCAGGTTTTGATGCTTCTAATAACGCAATTGCTTTTCCTGCAATAATGTGTTCTAAAGGTCCGCCTTGTGTCCCAGGGAAAACAGCTTTATCAATTCCTAAAGCATGTTCTTGTTTACACATAATAATTCCACCTCTAGGACCTCTTAATGTTTTATGAGTTGTTGTTGTAACAAAATCAGCATAAGGTACAGGTGATGGGTGAACTCCGCCGGCAACTAAACCTGCAATGTGCGCAATATCAACCATCAAGTAAGCACCAACTTTATCGGCAATTTCTCTGAAACGTTTGAAATCAATAACTTTTGAGTAATTACTTGCACCGGCAATAATCATTTTTGGCTTATGTTCTTTTGCTAGTTTTTCAACGTTATCATAGTCGATAATGCCTTCGTCATTAACACCATAGCTTACAATGTTAAAATACATACCTGAAAAGTTTACCGGTGAACCGTGAGAAAGGTGGCCTCCATTTGATAAATCCATGCCCATTACAGTATCGCCAACTTTTAGCGCATACAAAAATACAGCCATATTTGCTTGAGCACCACTGTGAGGTTGAACATTGGCATGATCTGCGCCAAATAATTCGCATGCTCTTTTTTGTGCTAGTTCTTCAATAACATCAATGTTATCGCAACCGTTATAAAATCTCTTATGAGGTTTACCTTCGGCATATTTATTAGTCAAAACTGTTCCGCAAGCTGCCATTACGGCTTTTGATGTAAAGTTTTCACTTGCAATAAGTTCAATTGTATTTTGTTGTCTGTTTAGTTCTTTTTCAACTAATTCAGCAACTTGTGGATCTGTTTCTCTTATAATATCAAGTTCCATTTATACACACTCCTTAATCTTGATTAATTATAAGGTAAAAATTCTTATCGGGCAAGTTATTTACAAAACAGACGGCGCTTAATTCTAAGCGCCGTCTATAGATTTATAATTCTTGTGCTTTTTAGTTAAGAGGGATTCTTAATTTTTGACCAATTGAAAGGGCATTTGGATTTTTCATGTTATTTGCCTCTTTAATTGCTTCTTCATATTTTACAGAATAAGAACCATAAAATCTGATAATGATGCTTTCTAAAGTATCACCTTCTTGAACAGTATAAACTTCACCCTGATTAGTGCCGGTAGCAACTTTTGTTTTAGGAGCTGTTGCACCCGTAGCATCTTTATCTGCAGGAATAAATGTAATTGCAGTATCTTCAATTTTTGTGTCCGGAACTTTTGTTGAAATATCTTCAGCCGATTCGTTCAAACTTTTCATTGAGAAACCTATTAAAGATGTAATGATTAACATTACCACTGCACCTGCAATAAAACCGGTAATAAGGTATACTGTAGGTGATTTGTCTTGTTTGCTGTGTTGTTTGAAATTATTCCAAAGCATATCAAGTTCACGTTCCTTCAATTGTGGTGCAATTGATTTTGCGACTTGTTTTGTTTGTGTACTTGCTATTTGAGCTTGACGTCTGTATTTTGCAATATTTTCTAAAGCTTGAATTTTCTCTTTAGACAAATTTGCACGTCTTAGGGTTGTACTTTTCATAATTGCCTCATTTAGTCTAGTTATAAAAATCTTTATATTAATGTTACCATAATAAGTGAATATATACAAGAAATGACCTGGAAATTAATACATACGGATGAGTTTTTTTTAATTTGGTTCAAGTTTTGATTTTTTATCGCCGAAATCACCTGTACAAACACAAGGAGATAAGGACTCAAATGTCAGAACAAATTTTTGCACCCGAAGAAATGGTTTTTACACAAGACGAAAAAAACTTAGCATTAAAAGAATTAGAAAACGCTCGACTAGCACATCAAAGATACTTAATTAAACAACAAGATGAAGATTGGAATGAAGCAATTGAGGGTTATATTAATGCAGCAAAACACAATCCGGAAATACCGGAAGTTTACTATCGTTTGGCATTTTTAATGTGGGAAAAAGGTGAAATTAACGTTGATGCAGCAATTGCTCAATGTAAAATGGCATTAGATTGTTCTCCTGAAAGTGCAAATGCATACATTTATAAAGGTTATTTTGATAAATTAGCAGATAACTATTTAGATGCAGAAACAGAATTTAAAAAAGCTATTCAATTAACAGGCTTAAAATCAGCAAGACCTAGAATTTTGTTGTCATTGGCAATTTTAAGAAAAATGGGACAAGAAAGAACAACTTTCAAAGATATATTGAACTTTGTTTATTATTTTATTTCAGGTTCAATTATGTTATCTTATGATATTCCATCTTTGAAAATTCTAACTCGCTCATTTAAAGACGATTTTGCAGTGTTAGCTTACCAAAAAACAGGTATATTACTAGAAAAAATGCACATGACAAAAGCTGCATACAGTTTGTATGAAAAAGCTGTAAAAACAACAGGTCATAAAGAAGTATTTTTATCAAAAATGGGTGATATTTCAGTAAAAAATAAAAATCCTGAAAGTGCTTATGAAGCTTACAAACAAGCATATCAATCAAATCCACAAGATAAAGTTGTTTTAATGAAGCTTGCAACTTTAACTCAAACATATTTTCCTGAAATGATTGAAGATTCAATTGATTACTATACACAACTTTTGGAACTTCAACCTGAAAACAGTGCGTTCATTTACTATGAATTAGGTCATTTATATATTAAAAAAGGTGACAAAATCAATGCAGTAAGTGCATTTAGATTAGCTTTAGAACAAGATAAAACAAATCCGTTCTATCACAACTCATTAGCTTATGCATACATTAAAGCAGAATTGTTTGAAGATGCAATCTCTCACTACAATACAGCTATTAGTATTAATCCTGATAATGAATGGACAGCTATGGTTTGTCATGCTTTAGGTTCAACTTATGCTGAAGTTTATGGAAATTTAGATTTAGCAATTGATAAATTTAGAGAAGGTATTGAACTTGATGATAAAAATTATGAATTGAAATTATCATTAGGTGATGCGTTAATGGCTTCAGGTAATGTCGATGATGCTATTCGTTCATATTGTGATGCTATCTCAACTGAACCTGATAATTTCAGAGCATATTCAAAAGCCGGTTTAGCTTTATGGGAAAAAGATATGATTGAAGAAGCTATTATTTCTTATCATAAATCTATTGACTTGAACCCTAATTTTGATATTGCACAAAACAACCTAGGTGTTATTTACCTTGATGGACTAGGTTGTGCGGAAGATGCACTTCCATTCTTTGAAAAGGCAATAGAAGTTAACCCTTCATACACACTTGCATACTTCAACGCAGGTAGAGCAAACGAAATGTTAGGTAATAAAACTCAAGCAGCCGAATACTTCCAAATGGCACTTGATATGAATAAATTAACTGAAGACTTAGAGGAGTCTGATATACAACAAAGATTACACTCGCTATTTGAATTATAAAAATTCACGGGACTGGAAACAGTCCTTTTTTTTACTTGAATTTTATTGTTTTATGTAACAATTTTTGTAATGTTTGTTATTTATATGTGGAAGAATGTTTTATATAAACTATAAAACTAGGAGATATTTATGCCTGTAATTAACGAAAAATTTCAAATCCATACTAATGGATTTACCGACATCATTGACATTACAAAAAATGTTCAAAATAGTGTTTATATGCACTCATTAAAAGATGCCTCGGTATTGTGTTATGTTTCAGGCAGTACAGCTTCGCTTACAACGATTGAATTTGAACCGGGGCTATTGGTAGATTTGCCGGAAGCGTTGGAACGTGTAGCACCTCAAAATATTGAATATCACCATGACGAAACTTGGCATGACGGTAATGGTTACGCACACGTTAGAGCTGCAATAATGGGTAATTCTTTGAATATACCATTAATTGACGGTGCGCTACAACTGGGTACTTGGCAACAGGTCGTTTTGATTGATTTCGATAACAAAGCTCGTACAAGAACTGTTTATGTTCAAATTATTTACTAATCTTTAGGTCGTTGCATTGTTAATAAAATTTCTTGAGGTATAAAACTTTCTAATACCCCGAAATCGGCTGTTGCAAAGAAAAATTCTAACATTTCGCCTTTACCGATATCAATGCTGTCAAATGGAATACTTATGTCTAAAACGTTGTCGTATGCAACTTTTATATCGTCTGAATTTTGTGAACACCACAATTCACCGGCAATAGATTTTGAAAATTGCAATGGTCTAACCATTCCGTTTACTAATGACAGACGTATTTCTGTGCTGAATTTTTCATGCGTAATCGGATAAACATCTTCTGATTTGTTTGTTAAACGAATGTGTGAAAGATTTTGTCTTCTATCGTTGTTACGCATGTAAATATATAATTGGTGAATTACGTTTGTATTGTTTTCTTTTACTTCTTCATCAATATAGAATCTCAAGTATAAATTATCTTCGTCAAAACCGAACTTAATTTTATCAAAAAGTCGATGGCTTTCTTCATATTTAACTTCGGGGATGTTAATTACTCCGGCATTTAACCATTCGTCATCAATTTTATCTTGTCCGTCCATAATTGGAGTAATTGATGCTGTTGGCATGCTTGAAGCACCCATATTCATAACAAGAAGTGGTGATTTTAAATATTCAGGAATTTCTAAACCTAAGTTTCGATAAACATTTTTTAAATGTTCTCTGAAAAGATAATCAAATACGTGATCTTGTCCTGAATGGTTAGGTTCACCATACCACCAGAACCAGTCACTACTTTCTGCCATATAAATTTCTTGTTGTGCCTTTTCCAGATTTTGATGTTCAGGATGTTTTTGTTTAAAATCAATAAAGTCATCTCGAACATTTTTTAAATAATTCCAAGCCTGATTTTTGGTAGGTTCTCCAATCCACATTTGGAAATTTCTGTTAATCCAAGAACCGGAGTAAATTTTTGGTAATTTTTTTATGTTTTTATCTTGTTGGATGTAATCACTAATCAAGACAGTTTCAAGTGTATCATCATTTTCTATTAAGCTATAAATCTCTCTCAAAAATCCTGCACCATCGTCAGGATAGTTTTCCCAAGAATTTTCACCATCCAGTGCAATTGTCAATAAATGAGAATCGTCAGGTGATGCAAAAATTTTGCTTTGTACAATTTTAATTCTATCAAACAAATCCTTTGCTGCCTTTTTAGAATCTACATTTGGATATTCGTAACTAATTAAATTTGGAATTAATGAATCTCTAAATATAACGTCAATTTTAGAATTTTTTGTTTTGTATTCATATGGTTTTAGCAAGTGGTATGGATCTGCTAAATAACCTTTAAAATCTCTGACAAAATCAAAGTTAATAGAGTTTGCCAAAATACCTTCATCAGAAATTGTCCATTCAACGCCCAAATCACTAAGCATATCAAGAGTTTTTGAACTTACACATTGTTCTGGGGGCCAAATACCTTTAGGTCGTCGTCCAAAAAGTTCTTCCATTTTGTCTAATGCCATTTTTGTTTGAACAATGGCATCTTTTGCCATTTTTAAATTGCTTGGTAAAACTTCCGGATTTTGAATATTTCTATACGCACATTTTATATCTAATAAAATTGGTAAAACCGGATGATAATAAGGACTTGTTGTAATCTCAATCTTTCCTGCATCCATAAAATTTTTGTATGTTGGAATGATTTGTCTTATTATTTCTCTTTGATATTCTAAAATTTCCTTTCTGTCTTCAAGTGTGAAATTACAACCTTTTTGTGCAAGTTCAGCAAGTTCAGGATAAATTTCACCATAAATTGGATCGAACCAAGCAAGGTTAAACCATGCCATTATGTCGGAATATTCTTGATCTGAATAAGCATTAATGTCTGCAATATTTTGTTCTACTCTCTTTTCATAAAGCGCTTTATATGCTTTGTGATGAGAAATCATTGATTGAAAATTTGCATCAAAGAAGTTGCTTAAAATGAACCTTTTGTCGTCTGCTGTCAAATCTTCAATCGGAGAAATACTTAATCTTGAATGAACGTCGTGGGCTCCTTTTTCGCCATATTTTTTCAAAGATTGTAATAACAATGGAACTAAATTGAAATTCAATTTCAATTTAGGAAATTCATTCATAATCAAGACCATATCAAGGTAGTCTTTTACTGCATGCATTCTAACCCAAGGCATCAAAAAATCACTCTCAGCGCTAAGCTGATAGTCAGGTTGATGCATGTGCCAATAAAAGGCTATTGATAGTTTTTTTTGTTCTCCGACCATTAATTTTATAGTAACGAAAAAACATACCCTTTGCAAGTTTTTTAATTAACTAAACAAATATCGTTTGTTCTCGGTCTGGTCCAACGCTAATAATTGAAACTGGAATTTCAAATAACTCTTCTAAGCGTTTTAAATAGTCTTTTGCCTCTTGTGGAAAATCTTCGTATGATTTTATATTTGATAATGAACAATTCCACCCTTTATGTGTTTCATAAATAGGTTCTAAATATTTATGCATAAAGACGTCTGTTGGATATTCGGTATAAATTTTCCCATTTCGTTTATCTTTATATGCAGTACAAATTTTTATTTCATCAAAATCATCAAAAATATCAATTTTTGTTATTGCCATTGATGTTAAACCACTTACAAGTACGGCGTATTTTGCGATTACAGCATCAAACCAACCGCAACGACGTGGACGTCCTGTTGTTGTACCAAATTCTTGTCCAATTTCTCTGATTTTGTCACCTGTAGAGTCGCTTAATTCAGTGATGAAAGGACCTTCGCCGACTCTTGTTAAATACGCTTTTGAAACCCCGATGATTTCTTGTATCATTGTCGGTCCATAGCCACTACCGGTTCCTGCACCACCACCAATTGGATTTGAACTTGTTACAAATGGATATGTACCATAATCAATATCAAGCATTACGCCTTGGGCACCTTCAAAAAGAATAGATTTGTCCTTGTTTTCGTTTAACATTTTTTGCCAATCAAAGCAAACATAAGGCTCAAAAATCTTTTTGTATTGAGCACAAATGTTTAATAGTTCTTCTTTTGAATATTCTTTTAGTCCGTAAACTTCTTTTAAAATTTTATTCTTTAAGGGTAAAATTATATCAATTTTTTCGGAAAGGGTTTCTTCATCAAATAAATCGCCAACTTTTAATGCGCAACGAGCCATTTTGTCCGTATATGTTTGACCGATTCCTTTTCTTGTAGAACCTATTTTTCCTTTTTTTACGGTATCTTCTGCCCAACCGTCAACTGCCGTATGCCATGGCATTGTAATTGTAGCAAGAGGGCTTAGTTTTAATTTTGATAAATCTATACCTCTGGAAATTAATTCGTTAGTTTCTTGTTCGAAATTTTCCGGTAAAATAACTGTGCCGGCTCCGATAAAACAAATTTTGTCACCATATAAAATTCCAGAAGGAACTAAATGTAATTTATAAGTTTCTCCATTGTAAACAACTGTGTGGCCAGCGTTACAGCCTCCTTGATAACGAATTACCATATTTGCTTTTTCCGCTAACAAGTCTGTAATTTTTGCTTTACCTTCATCACCCCATTGTGCGCCAACTACTACAGTATTTTTCATTTTTATCTTCTTTCTTTTAATTTTTTTATTAATTTTGGTAAGATTTTAAAAACATCCCCAACAATTCCAATATCTGCAATTTTAAAAATAGGAGCGTTTTTGTCCTTGTTTATAGCTATAATCTTGTCAGAACTTGTCATGCCAACTGTGTGTTGTATAGCACCGGAAATTCCACATGCTATATAAATTTTAGGTACAACTGTCTTACCTGTTTGACCAACTTGAATTGAACTATCTGCAAGTCCCATATCTACGGCGCCTCTTGATGCACCAACAGAACCTCCTAATAGTTTTGCAAGTTCTTCCAATAATTCAAAACCTTGTGCGGATTTCATTCCTCTACCGCCGGCAACAATAATTTCCGCTTCATCAATTCTTGTGTCAGTAAATTGCATATTAGGTTTGAAATCAATTAATTCTACTCTTTTTTCAATGTTTGATAAATCCACATTAATATCAATAAATTGGGTATCTTTTTCGATTTTACAATCTGATTTTTTTAACACTTTTGGTCTAACTGTTGCCATTTGCGGATAATTTTTGCACAAAATTGTAGCCATTAAATTACCACCAAATGTCGGACGAGTTGCTGCAAGTTGACCTTTTTCGTTAATATCTAATTCTGTGCAGTCAGCAGTAAGTCCTGTGTTTAAGGTTGAAGAGATAACCGGAGCCAAATCTCGCCCTTGTGTTGTTGCGCCAATTAAAACGATTTCAGGTTCAACCTCTTTGATTAAATTTAAAGCTATGCTTGAATAATAATCTGTATTATAGTCTTTTAAATCCTTTGCGGTTGCAATATAAACTTTGTCAAAACCGTTTTGACTTAATATCTTTTTATTTTCTTCTAATTTTGTATCATCTCCAATTAAAAATGCTGAAATTTCACAGTTATTAAGCTTTTTGTCAAGTTTTTGTGCAACACAAGTAAGTTCTAAAACGACATTTAAAACTTGACCTTGTCTATCTCTTTGTGCGTAAATCAAAATTCCTTTAGCCATTTAACACCTCAAGAATTTTTTCTACTGCATTGTCACTTGAAATATTTTCAAAAATTTCACCACTAACTTTTTGCTTAGGACGAAAAGCTTTACTTACACAGGTTGGAGAGCCTTTTAAACCTACTCTTTCAGGTTCAATACCAATATCTTCGTGAGAATAAAAAAGAATTTTGGCATTTTGTGCAGTTTTAAAACCCTTAATCAGCGGTCTTCTTGGTTCATAATCGCATTTTAGCATACACAAAACTGCAGGAAGTTTTACTTTTAATGTTTCTAGTCCGTCTTCAACTTCTCTTTTTGCAAAAATATAACCATTTTCGACTTTTTCAATTTCTTTTACATAAGTTACCAAAGCATAGCCTAAGTTTGTTGAAATAGTCGGACCTGTTTGTGCTGTATCGCCGTCTGTTGCAAATTGACCGCATAAAACTAAATCTGTGTTTTCTTCAATCTTTGTTTTAATTGCAGTAGCTAAGGTTCGACCGGTCGCAACTGTGTCAGCTCCGGCAAATTTTTTGTCAGACACAACAAATCCGCCATCAACACCAATTGAAATTGCCTTTCGGATAATTTCTTCGGCTTGAAGCGGCCCCATTGTTAACGCCGTAATCTTTACGGCAGAATCTTTATCTTTTAATCTTAGTGCGGTTTCTAGTGCATAACTGTCAAATGGATTGATAACACTTTCAACGCCTTCACGTTGGATCGTATTGTGTTCAGTCCACTTAATATCTGCTGTATCCGGAACTTGTTTGACACATACCGCAATGTTCATAACTATTGTTTTTTAGCTTGTTTCATTTGAACATCTAATGCTGCATTGTGAGCTAACATATAAACTGAACAAATTTTGTAATTTTTCAAATACCATGCACAAGCATCTTGTGAACAAACTTTTTCAAAATCAGCGCCTGCTGACATTAAAGGGCAAAATGGAATATTTTTGTCTGCCATAACCTTACTAACCTTTCTTTAACAAGTTACAATTTTCATCTCTCTTACGTTCTTGATCTTTATAAATTCTTGTTCTATTTATAACTTCATCAAAATCAATTTTGTGAGCATCAAAATCAGGTCCGTCTACACAAGCGAACTTAACTTCACCGCCGACAGTAATTCTGCAAGCACCGCACATACCGGTACCGTCAACCATAATAGGGTTCATACTTGCTTCAGTGTAAATACCTTTATCACGAGTTAAATTTGCAACAGCTCTCATCATAGGCATTGGACCTACTGCAATTGCATAATCAACTTTTTCTTGATTCATAATTCTTTCTAAAACTTGAGTTACAAATCCTTTTTCGCCTAAAGTACCGTCATCTGTTGTAATAAACAATTCTGTGCAAGCATCTTTCATTTTTTCTTCCCAGAAGATAAGTTCTTTTGTTCTTGCACCCATAATCATATAAACTTTGTTACCTGCTTCTTTGAAGGCTTTTGCGATTAAGTAGCAAGGGGCTGCGCCATAACCACCTGCCAAGCAAACAACTGTACCGTATTTTTTTATGTGTGTTGGTTGACCTAAAGGTCCTACCAAATCTGCTAACTCATCACCAACATTAAGTTCTGCAAGTTGTTTTGTAGAATAACCAACAGCCATGAATACTAATGTTAAGATACCGTTTTCTTTGTCAACATCAGCGATTGTTAGTGGAACTCTTTCACCGTCTTTTGTTGCTCTGAATATAATGAATTGTCCTGCTTTTGCGTTACGAACTACAAATGGCGCTTCGATTTGAATTTCATATTGGTTTGGACAAATTTCTTTCTTAGATATAATTTTATAAGCCATTTTTACTATCCTTTTTTGATTAAAATAAATTCTAATTTATTATAACACAAGTATTGTTTCATGTATAATAAAAAAAAATAAATACTACAGGTGATGTATGAAAAACATAGCAATAATATTAGCATCAGGTACAGGCGAACGTTTTGGCGAAAAAATTCCTAAACAGTTTTATAAATTTGAAGGTAAAACAATCTTGGAACATTCTATTGATGCATTTGAAAATAATAAAAATATTGATGAAATAATTTTGGTTACAAATCCGAAGTTCAGAGATTTGGCAGAAGAAATTTTGAAAAATAATGATTATAAAAAGGTTACAAAACTTTTGAACGGAGGTAAAACAAGGGTTGAAAGTTCTTATGTCGGAACCTCAGAAGCGCCTGAAGAATCTAATGTTTTAATCCATGATGCGGTTAGGGCTTTTGTTACACAAAAAATTATTGATGATAATATTGAAGCTCTAAAAAAATATGAAGCTGTCGGAACAGCTATTGATACTGTTGATACTATAATTCAAGTTGACGAAAGCAATGTTATTACAGCAATTCCGCCAAGAAAATTTTTGAAACGAGTTCAAACTCCGCAATCTTTTAGAGCTAATTTAATCAAAAAAGCTCATGAAATGGCTTTAAAAGATGAAGATGCAAACTTCACAGATGATTGCGGGCTAATTTTACGCTATAACCTAGCACCAATACACATTGTAGACGGTGATGAACTAAACATCAAAATCACGCACAAAAACGACCTAAACGTCATCAAAAATATGCTTAGTTAATATATTTACAATAGTAATATAATTGCTAAAACGAGTAACTTACTCTATAATGTTTGCATTACTTATAAAGAAAGAATAGACAATATGGCAAAGGATTTTGAATCATATTTAGAGAGTTTAAACTTTAATAAGCATAATACCGAGGCAAGAAACCTTCTTGGTCTGGTATACAATGAAATGGGCGAGACGATCGCAGCCCTCAGTGAATGGGTTTTATATGGAGCGGGTTCTTTATTTCAATATATAAAGGAAAACTATGACTTTACCGAAATAAATATTATCGGTATTTCAGATAAAAAATTTTCAGATGAACAAGAAGGTGAAATATATTTAGGGTATAAAATAATTCCATTTAGTAAAATTACAAATTATAATGCTGACTATGTTCTTATTGCAACCCAAAACTATATAGGAATCGTAGAAAATTTTGTATGTAATGTTTTTGATAAAACAAAAACAAAAGTAAAACCTCTTGTTAAAATACCGTTGTTGACTTTAATAAAAGAAATATGGAGTAGATAAATTGTACATACCTTATGATAAAGTTGGTTCAACATTGGCTCTTTTGGCGCCAATAAAAACAAGGAAAAATATTCGAGAATTTTTTAATGAATTAAAAATTCAAACAAATTGTAACTATATAAACAAGAATGTTAAAAGAGTTAGAGAAAAATTATCAAAGGATGTAAAACGAAGAAAGCTAAGAGTCGGCTTTTTTATATATGATGAAACGAAATGGAAATGTCAAACGTTATATGACATTTTTGAAAATAGTAATGAATTTACACCCATTATATTAGCGACAAAAAATTGTTCGCCAAAATCCAATTTTAATTTTCAAAAACCGGAAACAATAAAAAAGATTTATGAATTTTTTAAAAATAAATCAATGAATGTTGAATATGCTTATGACTTTGATGAAGACTGCTATATTCCTTTTGAAAAGTTTAATTTAGACATTATTTTTTATCAACACCCTTGGTATATAGACACATCTCAAGGACCTGTCGTTTGCTCAAAATTTGCTTTAACGTACTATGTGCCATATTATTTACCAAGTACAACATTTCCACAAGATTATTATTTACGTTTTCATAGATATATTCACAAATATTGTGTGTTGAATAAAGAACTTGTCGATAGATATTCTAAGCTTATGGCAAATAAGGGTGAAAATCTTCTTCCTGTAGGAACTCCTCAACTTGATTATTTTTACCTTGAAAAGAATAGTGATAAAAAAAGAAAATATTTAATTTATGCTCCACATTGGTCGGTTAATCATGTAAATACAATTGCATATTCCACTTTCTTGTGGAGTGGTAGAATAATTCTTGAATATGCTAAAAAACATCCTGAATTAAATTGGATATTTAAGCCCCATCCTTGTTTGAAATCGGCATTAATTACAAATGGCTACTGGAGTGAACAAGAGGTTGAAGATTATTATCAAGAATGGGATAAAATAGGAATGAGATATGAATCAGGAGATTATCTTGATTTATTTCAACAATCTTATGCAATGATAACAGATTGTGGAACTTTTTTAACTGAATTTTTCTTAACCGAAATGCCGGTAATTCATTTAGTTACACCAGATAGCGCTCCTTTTATAGATCATATTAATAAAATAAGTGCAACTTATTATCGTGCTAAAAATGAAGATGAACTTGAAAAATACTTTAACGAGGTTATAATAGACAAAAATGATTATATGAAGGAAAAGAGGTTAGAGTTGTTACAAAATTTAGATTTTGCAAACAACTATAGTGCATTGAGTATCTATGAATATATAAAGCAAGAATTAGGTATAAAAGAATAATATGAATCCAAAAGTTTCTGTAATAGTACCAGTTTATAATACATCTAAATATCTCCGAGAGTTTTTGAATAGTGTCATTTTTCAATCTCTGAAAGAGATTGAAATTATTTGTACAAATGATGGCTCCTCAGATAACTCTTTAGAAATATTGCGAGAATACGAAGAAAAAGATTCTCGAATTAAAGTTATAGACAAGCAAAATGAAGGTCCTGGTGCTGCTAGAAATGATGGTGTAAAAATAGCTACAGGTGATTTTCTATTATTTATTGATAGTGATGATTTTTTAGAACCTAATGCTCTAGAAACTTTATACAATCAGATAAAAAATGATGATAGTGACGTTATTTTTTATAATGTTAATTACATTTATGAAAATAATACAAAAAGTAAAATAGATGTTATTGCTCCATATAGAGCTAGGTTCTTAGGAAATTTTTTTGATGTAAAAGATGCTTTTGATATTTTATATGATACAACAGCACTCTCTTTTAAAATGTATAAAAGAAGTTTGTGGGTGAATAAAGGTATTTACTATACATTACATTTACTAGGTGAAGATTCTTTACCATATTTTGTATATCTTGCAAATTGCAAAAAAGTGAGCTTGTGTGATAAACCCTTATACAATTATCGAAGACATTCTAATAGTCTTAGCGCTAGCATATCTAACAAATATAATGATTTGTTTGATATTTTTTATACTTGTGAAAAATTTTTATTAGAAACGGAGCAGGGCGAAAAATTAATTTCATCGTATCTAGATAATAGAATTCGAAGTTTTATTTATTGGTATAGAGTTTTAGACTTAAAATATAGGCATGATTTTTACAACAAAGTTAAAAAAGTTTTTCTTTATATCTATCAAAAATATGGGTATGATAAAATTAAAAACTCAGAATACATAAATGAATTCAAAAAGATAATTGCAATGTCATACTTTGAATATAGGCTATTAAACATAACAAAAACACTATTTGTATTGTTAAAATCACATGTTGTTTAATGTAGTTGAATTGCCGGCATTATAGTTTCATGCATTCTATCTTCTAAGACTGTACAGTAATTACAAGCTGTAAAGGTATTTCTAGAATAAAAGTCTTTTAATTTTTGTTTTAATACTTTTACATTTGTTTCAGTGTTCAAATCAATAACTTCGTTTTCTTGCGGTATATAAATTCCTTTTTTGTCAAAAATTCCGGCTCTTGGACAAACATAGAGTCTTCCTTCAAAAACGCTCACGCAATGATTTCCACAACATTCAAAATATAACTCACTATTTTCTCGTACTTTTTCTGTCTTATATGGAGATGTATAGCCCCAACTTAAGTCTTTAACATAGTCGTAGTCTAATTTTAATGCTTTTATTTGTTTTAACAGTTCTGTATGTTTTAGCTTGTCTTTTAATTCTTCATTTTTTGAGTAATTAGACACCCAAACGGTAATTTTGTTTCGGTATTTTGATAATGTTTTTTTTAGTTTATCATTTATTAAAAGTGTTCCATTAGTGACAATCCAAAGTCTTTCAATCTTTTTATTTTTTGCGGCAATTTCGACATATTCGTACAAATTTGGTATTGTTAATGGTTCTCCACCTAGTAAGATTAAATTTTTAACTTTTCTTACTGCATTTGTTAAATTTGACAACTGTGTTTTGAAGTCATCTAATTTAATTTTGCTATGTTCTTTTGGCTTTAAATATGGAATAAAGTTAGAGCAATGTTTGCATTTTAAAGTACACACAGTTGTTAGATTAAACTCAATTTGAGGAATGTCAATGTTACCTAATTTATAATTTAATTTGTTTTTTAATTTTATAAAATCGACAATTATTTTAGGATAATTTTTCTTTTTCTTTCCGTGCAAACCATTACACTCAACAAATACATTATGATTTATATTCATTCTGTCATAAGAAGAATGATAATTATTTACAAATAAAGGAATTATTTCGATATTTTGGTATTTAGAAATAAATGGTATATATAGATTTTTATAATTTTTTACAGAAAGCAAAATAACATCAGGATTAAGTTCTGAAATTTTTTCGGAATTTATTGTTTTGATTCCAGCAAAACTTTCAACAGGTTCCCTTTCGAATTTTTTATCGGATATTGCTATAATATTTAACTTCGTAAAATCATATTTTTCTATGGCCGTTTCTAATAAGATGCCAGCACCATATAAAACGACTTTTTTATTCTTTAATTGTATATTTAATTTTTCTAATTTGTTTTTAAAATTTATTTACTTCTTCTC
>OGQM01001423.1_pt1 | contig 16840 bp, 13 predicted proteins | sample 1553191 | NCBI WGS metagenome assembly OGQM01 (sample SAMEA2579954, study PRJEB22360) | human gut metagenome | biome: human gut; feature: human-associated habitat; material: faeces | place: Denmark | collected 2008/2010 | reverse complement strand
TTTCTTGCCACATCGTCTATAATTTGCGGATTTTTCAGAGCCGAAGAATTCAATGACACTTTATCTGCCCCTACATTCAATAAACGGTCTATATCTTGCAAAGAGTTGATACCGCCTCCGACAGTAAAAGGTATGTCGATACGGGAAGCCACCCGTTTCACCAAATCGGTGAACGTGCTACGACCCTCGCTCGACGCAGTTATATCGAGGTAAACAAGTTCATCGGCTCCCTCTTTACTGTATATTTCGCCCAATAAAACCGGGTCGCCGGCCTCTTTGAAATCCACAAACTTCGTTCCCTTCACGGTCTTTCCGTCTTTCACGTCGAGACACGGTATAATACGTTTAGCCAACATAACTTTGATTTTTAGCGACAAACCGGGATATTTCCGACAATAATATTTTCCCTTCGTAAATCGATTTTCCCAATATTACGGCAGGAACACCTATGGATTGCAACGACTCTATGTCGTTCCACGAAGCGACTCCCCCGCTCGCAATTAGGTAAATTTCGGGAATCTCCGACAGCATGGATTCATACAAATTCACGGCACAGCCCTCCAACATACCATCTCGGCTTATATCTGTCGTTATTACTTTATAAACACCCGCCTGAGCATATTCGCGGACATACGGAATCAATTCCCACTCCGAGTCTTCGAGCCACCCGTTTATTGATATTTTCCCGTCTCGAACATCTGCACCCAAAATTATATGCTCTTTGCCATACCGATCGAGCCATTGGAGAAACAAACTACGATTCTTCACAGCGATACTTCCCCCCGTCACCATATCGGCACCGCACTCAAATGCGATACGCAAGTCTTCGTCACTTTTTATTCCTCCGCCAAAGTCGACGGAAAGAGTCGTATGAGTAGCTATTTGTTCAAGCGTCCTATAATTTACGACATGATCGGCTTTCGCACCGTCCAAATCGACCAAATGTAGCCTGTTCAATCCATTGTCTTGAAACGCTTTCGCCACTTCCAACGGATTTTCATCATATACCTTTCGACAAGAGTAATCCCCTCGCGACAACCGGACACATCGACCGTTCATTATATCTATGGCAGGAATCAACTCGATCATAACGAAAGAAAATTTTCAAGAATTCGCATACCCACTGTACCGCTCTTTTCCACATGGAACTGGGTCGCATAAAAATTACCTTTATTTAAAGCCGCACTAAATGGAATTACATAGTTACACTCCGCCACGGAAAACGCCGATACAGGAGCATAATAACTATGTACAAAATAGGCATAGCTACCTTCGGGAATACCGGCGAACAAAGGGCCTTTCAAACGAGTCAGTGCATTCCACCCCATGTGAGGAATCTTCTGTTCGGTATCTTCGGGAACAAACCGACGGACTACCGTATCGAATATACCCAATGTGTCAACATCTCCTTCTTCGGAGTGTTTGCATAAAAGCTGCAATCCGATGCAAATAGCCAACACCGGCTGCGTGAGATCGACGATAACCCTATCTAACCCGTGCTCTTGCAAATATTTCATCGCCGAAGAAGCCTCTCCCACTCCGGGAAAAAGGACCTTGTCGGATTGCGACAACACGTCGGGAGAATCGCTAACAACCGGCGTTACACCCAATCGGCGTAACGCACATTCGACCGAATATACATTTCCGGCATTATATTTTATGATAGAGACTTTCATAAATTATAAAATTGCCACATTTATATTTGCAAATATAAATATTTATCTACATTTTCAAAAATTATATTGACAAAACACGCACATATTGCTTATATTCTTTCTCTTTTGACAAACTATCCTTATATTTATTTTTGCTACCTTTGCGTAAAATATGAAACAGTTGCCACACAACCGCATATTTTAATGACATCTACGTTATATTTGTACACGAAAAAACAATGAATACATGAGAATCTCGGGATATTGCCATAACTCATCGACAGGAATAAAACTTATCATTCTGCTACTCTTAATTTTATGGGGAACTCTAATCGTTGCCATTCCCATGTTTTTTGTAAAAGGCTCTAATGCATTGTTGATAGCCATGTATTTACAAAACATAGGCATGTTCATTCTCCCGGCATGGATCGCTGCGACTCTGTTTTGGGGAAATGCAGGAAAATCCCTTTATTTGAATAAAGCCCCGCGTATCATAGAATTGTTAGGGATAATCGCTTTATTCATCGTTGCGACTCCGGCTCTTAACAGAATCGTAGAATGGAATGAAGCCATGCACCTGCCCGAAGCGCTACATAATATTGAACAATGGATGCGTCAACAAGAAAATGCCGCGACAAAGATAACCGAACAAATTCTGCAAGTAAATTCATTTTCTCATTTCTTAGCCGTCATTTTCGGGATTGGAATCCTCACCGGAATTGGCGAAGAAATGATTTTCAGAGGTGTTCTTCAACGAATCGTACAAGACAAAAATCACCGGGCACATGTAGCCGTGTGGATTTGTGCATTCCTGTTCAGTGCCATACATTTACAATTCTATGGTTTTATACCTCGATTATTATTAGGCGCATTCTTCGGATATCTATTGATATGGAGCAAAAATCTATGGCTACCGATATTCGCCCACCTGTTCAATAACAGCACGGTCGCGTGCATTTCCTATTTTACAAATGACAAATCCCCCGATAATCTGATAGAGACGGTCGGCACAAGCGGTTCCCCTACGAGCTGGCTGGCCGGAGCGAGCCTTATCGGTACGGTAATTTTATTATACGTGCTTTATAAAAAAGTTTTTGTCTCGAAATCAAAGGAATTTTTTCCGATGGAAGATAAAATTACGCCCTAAATATTTTTCCCGGACAACGGGATTTTCAGCCAATTCCTCCGATGTGCCCTGAAAAAGTATTTTACCCTCGAATAATAAATAAGCACGGTCGGTAATACTCAGTGTTTCAGGCGCATTATGGTCGGTTATCAAAATGCCTATATTTTTTTCTTTCAGCTTATATACAATAGACTGGATATCTTCCACGGCAATAGGATCGACTCCTGCAAAAGGCTCATCGAGCATAATAAATTTAGGACTAATAGCCAAACAGCGTGCAATTTCGGTTCTACGCCTTTCACCTCCCGATAGTTGGTCTCCCAAATTTTTACGTACCTTCTGTAATCGAAACTCAGCGATTAAACTTTCCAGTTTATCCCGCTGATACTCTTTGGTGGTATGAGTCATTTCCAAGACACACCGGATATTATCTTCCACCGACAACTTGCGAAACACCGAAGCCTCTTGCGCCAAATATCCGATACCGATTTGCGCCCGTTTATAAACCGGATAGTCTGTAATGTCGAGATCATTCAGATAAATATGCCCCTGATTGGGGGTTATCAATCCGGTCGTCATATAGAAAGTCGTTGTCTTTCCTGCGCCATTCGGGCCCAACAACCCCACGATTTCCCCCTGTGTAACATCTATCGACACATGGTTCACAACCGTCCGCTGACGATATTTCTTTACCAAATCTTCGGTTCGCAGCACCATATTATTTTCCGAAGATTCCAAATCCGATTGAACATTCAAATGAACCTTCTCTTCGGTATTGGCAGCCACCGGTTGATGCTTAAAAAATTTGGAAAACATATTTCTACCTTTAAAATTATCTGCAAAAATAGTGAAAGGTAAGCGCAGAGGCAAGCGAAAATTGCATTTTCGACTTGACTATGCCAAACCGCATTCAATCTTCACAGAGACAAAGATATTGAAAATAGACAATCCCATCAGTCGTTTTAACGAAATAAAATGATTAAGAACTTAATTCTACTATAAAAGATAATGGCTCATCGATTCTTTTTCATTACTTTTGTTCTTCAATAATCCAATTAGCGGATATGATTATACAAGATTCATTAAAAAAGTTCGGAGATTACGTCTTGTTAATGAGATGCGTATTTACAATACCGGACCGATGGAGAGAGTTTTTCAAAAGATATATTTCCGAAATATACAAATTAGGAATAGACTCTATTCCCATCGTCATTACTATTTCCGTTTTCATCGGAGCCGTGATTGCCATACAAATGCAAAAGAATGTGGTATCGCCCATGATACCGGCCTACGCCGTAGGATTGGCTACCCGAGATGTCATCTTATTGGAATTTTCCTCTTCCATATTATGTCTGATCTTGGCTGGTAAAGTCGGGTCAAACATAGCCTCCGAAATAGGAACCATGCGGGTAACCGAGCAAATAGACGCACTCGAAATTATGGGTGTCAACTCTGCCAACCTGTTGATATTACCCAAAATCGCGGCAATGGTTTCTTTCATTCCGGTATTGGTCGTGTTCAGTATGGCGAGTGGTATTACGGGTGGATTCTTGATAGCCCAATTCACCGACATAATATCCGTGTCAAAATACATCTATGGACTACAAAGTTTTTTTAATGAATATTACATTTGGCAAGCCATATTCAAAGCACTCTTCTTCGCCTTTGTCATCAGTAGCGTAGCCTCGTACTATGGATACAAAGTGAAAGGTGGAGCACTAGAAGTCGGGCAAGCCAGTACCGACTCTGTCGTCGTAAGCAGCGTTATCGTTTTACTTCTCGACGTGGTTCTCACTCAAATTTTATTTTGATGATAGAAGTTAATAATATATCCAAATCATTCGACGGGAAAGTCATTCTACACAATGTCTCCGCCAAATTCTACTCTGGAAAGACAAACTTAATTATCGGGCAAAGTGGATCGGGCAAAACGGTATTGATGAAATGTATCGTTGGTCTCATGCAACCCGATAAAGGACAAGTTATTTATGACGGTAGAGACATCACTTCGATGTCGGCTTCACAAATTAAAGAACTTCGGAACGAAATAGGCATGCTATTTCAAGGCTCGGCCCTATTCGATTCAGAGACGGTATTGGGCAATGTCATGTTTCCGCTAAGAATGTTCACACGAGACACCTATGCCGCTTGTAAAAAAAGAGCAGAATTTTGTTTAGAGCGTGTTAATCTAAAAGGAGTTAACGATTTGTATCCGTCGGAGATCAGCGGAGGTATGCAAAAACGCGTGGCGATAGCTCGTGCCATCGCATTGAATCCCAAATACTTATTTTGCGACGAGCCTAACTCGGGACTCGATCCGAAAACCTCTATCCTTATCGACGAATTATTAAGCGATATTACACACGAATACAATATAACGACAATCATCAATACCCACGATATGAACTCTGTAATAGGAATCGGTGAAAATATTGTCTTTATTAATAAAGGACACAGAGAGTGGGTAGGAAATCGTGCCAAAATATTCACATCATCTAACGAAGCTCTGAACGACTTTGTCTTTGCGACTCGCTTATTCAAGGAAGTAAAAGGCTATATGATCGAAGAATACCGCAAACACGAATCGGCCGATGAATGAGTATAAGTATATATTTTTTGTAGGCGATTAACTCATTAAAGTCAATCGCCTTTTATTTTTTTTGAGAATATTTTGTTTTTTAATAAATATTCCCTTTCTTTGAGAAAAGAAACACCCCAATTTGCGTACTATGAAATTCTATCGAAATACCATGCTGATATTTTGTGCATTATTAGGATTCTCAATAAATTCCATTGCACAATCAATGCCATTTGGAGATTACAATACCAGTTTCATTACACCGTTATCATCTCAACTTAACCGATATGATTTTTATCCGGTTTCAAAATCGACCGGTACGACAAATATCAATATCCCTCTATTTTCTATACCTACTCCCGATGATACCCAAATTTCCTTTAACTTATCCTATCACTCCTCTGGAATAAAAGTCGAAGATCCCGTCGGTATATTAGGATATGGTTGGAGCATATTGCCAGGATTAAGAATTACTCGTATGCAATTCGGAAAAGTGGACGAACACTGCAAACTATTACCATTAAATTATAATACATCAATATTTCCTCGAAGTTATTGGGCTAGACCAAATACTGACGAAGAAGCTATATGGGGATACGATGGAGAACATGATATATTTTTCATAAATACAATTGACCAAAATACGAGTTTTATTATCGAAAAAAACAACAATTGTTTCACTGCTAAACAAATAAAACAAACTCCTTTAAAAATCGAAGTTATCGGGACCGCAGAAGGATTCAAAGTTACCGATGATCAAGGGGTTGTCTACATATACGGAGGCAACAGCGATTATACCATAGAGACGTCTGCATGTAAACAAGTTTATCTTTTAAAAGAGATTATATACACCGATAGTCAAAAAATTAGTTTTAACTATGGGAGAGAAATCATTAAAACATCGACTCCCACCCAATCCCACAAATTAGTTTATACCACGTCCAACGATTGGGAAATTATTTCCGTCAACAACCCGGTTGTTCAAGGTGACTGCATTCTGAAATCTATTACATTTCCATTGGGTAAAGTTACCTACGAATATCACTCTTCTCGAAAAGAAATTCTGAAAAACATTAAAATCTATGGCAATAATTCCCAACTGATCAAAACAATATCATTTATAACCGATACCAATAAGAATTTATTACAGTCAGTGACAATACCGGGCTCAGGAAAATATTCGTTCGAATACAACCCTACCACTTTCGAAAACGTTTATGCCCAAGATTTATATGGTTATTATACTGGGAAAAAGAATGCTACTTATATCGATATGATACCTCAAAATACGGTGTTAAAAGCTCTCAATAAAAATATAGGGAATGCACGAAGCTCTGTCGAATCTGCCATGCAAGCCAACATACTACAAAAAATCGTTTATCCTACCGGCGGATACGTTTCATTCGAATATGAAAAAAATCAAGCAATCAATCCCATAGACAATTCCATCGTTATATGCGGACTGCGTCTGAAACAGATGAATATATATACCCCCGAAAATAATCAAACCGTTTCTAAAACATATAAATATGGAAATAACGAATCGGGATATGGAAAATTAGTTACATTACCGTCCGACTGGGACTATTGGATACAACGTAAACGTTACGATTTATCCGATATGTCATACACGGGATATATATATGAAATTATCTCCCAAAGTTCTCTAAACATCTTATATCGAAATAGCTATTTGATATGGTATGACGAAGTTGCCGAATACACCCCGGCTGGGAAAACAGTAGAAAAATACAATTATCAATACAATCAAGGCGGAAGCGGATTTGTAAGTGAATTTTGGCAAATGCTTTATCACAAGCCTTATATCATCGACAGGAAAGTATATAAAGGGAATAATGTTCAAGAGCATACCGAATATGAATATTATGAAGACGAATTGTCTTACATAATGGGCATATCAGTACGATCGAACTTATACTGCCCTTCATCAGAACCTGACATTCCCATTCACCTGAACAAAATCTGTCACGATAAAGAAATTGCAGGCATATTCTCTCCCACGGTAAACGGTAATATGATCTCAGGCGATACTGACTCCAACCCCGACTTCACAATCGACAATTATGCTATACACACAGGTCTGTTCCGGTTAGGACGAAAAACGACACGGCTTTACGACGACGAGGCCGTACCTTACGAAATTTCCGAAGAATATCTTTATTCCGACAATCTCCTCTATAATATGACAGGGACTCTTTCCTGTACCAGCTTGGGAGATTCTATATATACTCGTTATTGCTACCCGTCCGACGGATATCCCGGATATCCGCAAACAGTATGCGACCTACTTTCTCAGCGAAATCTATCGACGACAGTCATTGCGACAGAACAAACAAAAATAAGCGGAAGTAAACAATCGCTTATCTCTGGCAAGAAAGTAATATACGACTCTATTCCGGGTGATTACACCCGAATGTACCCGGTAAAAACCTATTACAAAAACAAGCTACAACCCGATTTTCTCCAAGAAAATCAACGAACATATTATCCGTTCGGGAAATTGGCGACAGAGACCGGTAGAAATGGAGTAAGCACAGTCTATCTTTGGACAAAAGATAACGGTTCATACCCAGTCGCTAAAATAGTAAATGCCTCGCTTGCCGAAGTAACTGCAATTACCGGTAATCCAGAGAACATTTATAAAAACGGACTGTATTTGGACATAGAGACTCGCTTACGAAACGAATTACCCCATGCTCAAATCACGACCATAAATGCAGCCCCGCTAATAGGAGTGCAGAAAACGACCGATCCGAACGGAATAACGACTCTCTACGTCTATAATTCCGACAACCTGCTGCAAGAAATTATATGGCAAGGTGCTGTCATTAAACGGTATGAATACAACTATCGCAATCGTTAAATACTATCGCCATGAAAAAGACACATCATTTCATACTCTCATTATTTGCCATAATAATTCCCTGGCAAATGGCGACAGGATTCGATACCTTAGTACTCGATCCCGACTTCATACCTCTACCCGATACGACTTTCGTTACTAATTTCGACAGCGATAGGAATTATATTTTGGAAATCACTCCGGTACAAGGTTCCGGTACAATAGATGTCGACAGTAAATCTATACATCTCAACGCCTCGGGCTCTCGGGTGGCGACAAAAATAACCTATTTCGATGGATTGGGCAGACCCGAACAAGTAGTTCGGCTAGGCATGACTACCGGTCATAAAGATTTGATCGATTATTACCAATACGATGCAGCTGGACGAGAACATAAAAACTGGCTGCCTACTCCTATTTCGTCGACGAACAGGGGAAGATACATACCATTCTCGACCTACGCTTCATTATCCACGAATTTTTACGACGACGAAAATCCCTTTGTAGAAACGAGCTACGAAGGTTCACCGCTAAGCAGACCCGCCGATTTGAGAAAGGCTGGTACAGAATGGCGTTCCCATCCGGCAACGATGACTTACCGTAACAACCGTTCTGCCGAAGTCGGTAAATACACCGTATCGAACGATATCTTGCACCGATCTGGATATTATCCGGCAGGACAACTCTCCGTAACCGAAGCGACCGATGAAGATGGGAAAAAGATTCTCACCTATACCGATAAATCTGGACAAATAGTTATGGAACGCCGGGGTGGGAATTGCGATACCTATTATGTCTATGACGACCTCGGGCAATTAATCTATGTTTTGCCCCCCAATGCTTCCGATGCTCTTAATACAGACGGCAGTTGGAATCGCACCCATAGTGTTTTAGCCCTATATGGCTACATCTACACGTATGATGCACGGGGAAACTGTACGAATAAGAAGCTTCCCGGAATAGACGAAATAAAAATGATTTACGACAAAGGAGACCGGTTGGCGATGTCGCAAAACGGGAATCAACGGAAAAAAGGCCAATGGACCGTCTATAAATACGACTGTTTCGACCGGTTGCTTTTCTCCTATATAATATCGTCGGGAAACATAGAATTCCAACAAGCCACGCTTCAATGCCGAAACATATTGTTCAACGAAAGCCCCGACCTATCGCCCGGTTCATGGCGAGGAATCGGCTATACCAACAACTTATTCTCCCAAGATGAAGTCCAATTACTCACGGTCTATTATTACGACGACTATGGCTTTCTCGACATTTTGGATACCTCTGTCGCCAATCGATTGACCTACAAGAGAAAAACAGGATACTCGCAGCAAGCCGCCGCAAAAACATACCTTACCGGGAAAAGAGTGTATTCACTGACCAACGATGACCAATTCGAAATAGAAGCATTGTATTACGACCGGTTCGGCAATCACATTGCATCTTGTACCCGCAACATAAACGGTGAATACAGCTATGCCTACCAAAAATGCGACCTCTCGGGAACCGTATTGAAATCTTTTGCCGAATACCAAACAGCCGACGGCGGATCTGTCACCGAATCGGCAGAACATACTTACGACCACGACAGCCGTCTTACCCGCACCAGATATACGCTCAACGACACTTTGGTCAACACCCGTTATTTCCAATACGACGAACTCGGTAGATTAACTAGGTTAAGCCGGAATAACGGGACTACACATGCCTCGTATGAATATGACTTGCAAGGAAACATCACGAGTATAAAAGACGTGGATTTCGAACAGAAATTATATTATAACACAGGCGATGGAATTCCGCGTTACAACGGTAAAATATCGTCGATGAAATGGCTCACTCCCTCTATCGATAATACCGATACCATCACCAATGGTTATTCGTTCGCCTACGACCAACAGGACAGATTGGTTTCGGCATACTCTTCTTCCGGAAAATACGGACAAGAACGCTATACCGAAGAGTTTGCATACGACAAACAGGGAAATATCGCCATGCTGTACCGTTACGGTGGAGAGAACGGTCATTTGATAGACGAAACTTCGTGGAACTATAACGGCAATCAAGTCACCCGAATTACCGATATATCGGGCGACCAGTCTGCCTATAACATAAAGGAATATCACGATTATAACCACTCGGGAGACGATTTCTATTACGACAGTAACGGCAATATGACCGCCGATCTCGACAGGGACATCGTGACCATACGCTACAATGCGATCGACTTGCCCGATACCGTCCAGTTCAAAAACGGGTCGACCATCATCTACCACTATTTAGCAGACGGACGCAAGATAAAAGCCCAATATACCACCTCCTATTCGGCGATAATCGTTCCTCGCGGAGAGACATTGGCCAGCATGGGCCTTACCATACGGGCAATGAGTTCGATGTCGGCATGGAACGGACCGCTGGAATATATCGGCTCGCCGTTTGCCTGCGATTCTCTCATTCGCATTCACAACCGATACGGCTACTACGATTGCCGAGAGAAAGAGTTCCGATACTATGCCACCGACTATCAGGGAAATGTACGCACCGTTTACAGTAATATCAAAATCAATATCATCAAGCCTGTCAAGACTTTGAGCTCATCGGCAAATATAGTCCTGCCCCCCATCAGGCTCGTCAAAGTGCATCAACGTATGCAATATTATCCCGACGGACTTCCCTACGACGAATGCTATCGTGCCGATGAACAACCTTACAAATATGGTGAACTGGAATTTATAGAGATGCACGGTTTCGATTCTTACGACAACGGCCGTCGTCACTACTCCCCTGCCATGCATCGGTTCACCTCTTTCGACCCGTTGGCCGAGCATTTTTATCACGAATCGCCCTATGCCCATTGTGGGAACGACCCGGTGAATTATATCGACCCCTCTGGTATGGATTACTGGGGGACAAACGATCCCGATGAAATTGAAAAATTTTGGGATTCAATTCTATCTGGTGACGGAAATATTGATATGAGTGAATGGGATTATTTGTCAGACGATGAATTTGCTGATATAAGCAAAACACTCATGTACAATAGCGATAATGGCTGCTGGTATACCTTTTATGTAAATTCTAATCCCAGTTCTTATTCATCAAACGGCAGGGAATACGTTATAAATGGAATTTCTTTACCAAACATCAATTGGAATCCTTTTGCTAGAGATGCAAGATGGTATCAACAAGCCTCAGGGCAAATTACCCCCACAAACGACCTATTTTATTTAATTGCTGGAATAAAATTACTGTCCAATAAAAGATTTCTTCCAATATGGCAAGCTCCAAAAAAATCACCGCCATTAGGACAATATACGGTATATATTGCTAGAGATGAAAATAAAAATGTTATTTATGTGGGTATGACAAATAATTTTCTTAGAAGACGAGCTGAACATGCTCATAGATTTGCTATCAAAAAATTCAAATCCAATTTAACCAAATATGATGCAAGAGCTTTAGAGCAGGCATTAATTGAGCATTACAAATTTCGAAGAGATGGAGGAACTTTACTTAACAAAATCAATAGCATCTCCCGTAAAAATCCTATATACGAAGATGCTATAAAAGTAGGAAATAGTTATATTAAAAATCATAGTTTATGACAAAGAAAAAGATTGAAATCGGGGATATTTTTGAAGTCCCCACGGCAATAGGGAATGCATATATCCAATACATGGCCGAAGTAGACCAAACGACATTGATACGCTTGCTTCCGGGGGTATACCATGAACCTGTCGATTTGGAAAAATTAGTCCAACAGAAAGAACGATATATCTGTTTCGTTCCGTTGGGAATAGCTTTACGAAGAAAATACATTCGCAAAGTCGGCTTTTCCGAAGTCAAAAAGTTCAAAGTCCCTAAATATTTCAAAACAGTAGAAACGGTTTGCGGAGTGTTCAAAGGGTGGGTTATAGTCAATAACCATACTTTGGAGCGAAAACTAGTAAAAAAACCGACAAAAAAGCAACAGAAATATCCTCCTTATGGAATCTGGGGTATAGAATTTTTAATAGACCGTATTGAAAAAAACTGGAACCCGGAAACTTGGGAAGACGAATATACAGAACAAGAATCATAAACAGAAGATGAAAAAGGAGATAAAAGGAGAAAACGTTACAAATAAGAATCTTGTTACCATAAAAATAAAACAACGAAAAGAGCCCATCACTGGCCTTTACGTGAACCATGATAACAATTGGGTCGCTGTTTTGGAAAATACATATGACTATGTCCTCGATGGATATACATTCATCAATCGAGAGTGGATAGACCATTTTCATATCGAAACAGACAGAATAGCAGACTATATATTTTCCAACTCAAAATGGGAGCTCATAAATTCTACGCTTCTATTTCCTCCCGCTTTATTTGATAAAGATAAAGAGAAACTCGTTGAGATATGGCAACACAAAGCTCATAAATTTTGGCTTGGAGAAGTAAAAAATATCAACGAACAATACATAACAATGAGGATTTTAGATAAACAGGCACAATTGAACAAAAACATAAAACTTACAATGCTGCAAAGAAGAATGAACAACTGGATCACTGTATCGGAACGAGGCATAAAATGCCTTGAGAGATTGTCGTGTGTCCATACTTCGGGCATTGGAGCATTCTATACTTATGGAGACATTTTCCGACGAACGTTTGATAGACTATCGGGGATACAATGATGCTGGTATCCCGCTGAAACGATAAATGAAAACCGTCGGAGAGTTGTTACCAAACTTTTCGACGGTTTTTGTTTGATGCCTGTTGGTGACGTTCGCACGATGTGCTCTTCTCCGTCAATTCCGTCCATGGGCTGAATTGAAACGTATTATTAACCGCGCAGTGATGCGCATGAATGAAAAGATTATGAATTATAAATTTGACGGAAGCAGGGTGTTTTTTACATCCGACACCCACTTCAACCACACCAATATCATCAAGTTCTGCAACAGACCCTTCAAGGATGTGTCGCACATGAATGAAACGATTATTTCCAACTGGAACCGCATGGTCGGCCCAGAGGATATCGTGTTTCACCTGGGCGATTTCTGTCTTGGCGGTTCTGCCGAATGGATAAACATACTGAATAGGCTGAACGGGAAAATATACCTTATTTCCGGCAACCACGACATCAAGAACCTGAGACAGAATTACACGAAATACTTCGAGCAGATAGCGATGCAGATGTATATCGAGGTGGATAAACAGAAAATTTATCTGAATCACTGTCCGTTCCTTTGCTACGACGGCTCATACGATGACACCTGGCAGCTTTTCGGACACGTGCATACCCGCAGGGACAATACCGGAAATGATGCATCGCGGCTGAGTATGCTTCTTCCTACACAATATGATGTCGGAGTGGACAACAACGATTTCACTCCGGTTTCATTTGCGCAGGTGAAGGCAATCATAGGGAAACAGATTGAACAATCAAGGAAAGGAGAACAGTAAGATGAAGATACAATACAGGTTTATTGAACATCAAGAAATGAGCGTAAGAAAGATTATAGATAGAAAGTTTCTTGCCGATTTGGCGAAAGAGGTCGGTTTGAATGCCTCGCATTTGGAGGCGTTGGGAGAAAGCCGTCAATGGGAGATTGTCGTTGGTGGCGATATGCTTGAGCGGCTGGTTGAGATTCAACATCGGTTCGAGCGGCTGGCTGTAATGGGCGATGATGAGTACCGGGGATTCTATATCGAAGTACCACGGCCTACGCCGGAAGAGTGGGGGGATGCCGAGGAATTGGTCGCTTCGGGGGAATATGATAGCCGTGAGGCATTCTTAGCCGACTGGCTTGCATTCAACCCAATGGAGACCAGGTTGTTTCATGTTGCTTCAAGCCGATACGGGGATTTCCGGTCAATCCGTGTTACGGACCGGAAGCGAACCAGTTTTATCATTACGAATGACTCCAAGTGTACGGATGCAGGGCCAGATGATACGTGGTGCAGGGAGAACTTAACCCGCCTCTTCGACTATATGCAACGGTTGATTGATGTCGTTGTCGCGAATCCAGACGGGTTCAACGATTACGTGGCGCATAACCTGCCGTACCAACAGCGTATAGGACGGATTGCACAAAAGGAATTCAATCGCATTGTGCCAAATTTCAAAATTGAAGTGGAAGATAGGGAAACGGCCATCAAGGCATTGGAGGACTCTGTACACGGGCATTCTTCCCCTCTTTTAGAAACCATGACCATACGAAAGTATTGTACCTATTTCCGCATTGCCAATGAGGTGTATGAGGCTTATCACCGGAAGCGGGGACTCAGGGGACGTATCCATACAGATCCGCAAGATGTTCCTGAAGAATTGCGTGATGTGGTCTATTATAAGCAGAAAAAGTTCGTCGATGTGACGGAAATGTACGACATTGACAGTCCGGAGGATTTCATGCGGTTCGCAACTGACCATTACGGAGAACTGGGCCTTTCACGTCTGAATATCTTTGCCTCAAACTACCGGCAGCAGGGATGGAAAATTGTTGTTTCCAACAGTTATTCTGCCAATGCCGGATTGGCCATCGAAGTGGCGACAGCCTTGTATAAGGCCGGGGCACCGCTGCTGATATATGACGCAGAGAAGTTCCTGAGAATCATGCTCGAAGAGGATTATGTACGGCTTGTTCCCGACTCCTATCATAACTATATGGGCTATCAGGAAGAGGGTGCCGTCTACGAACTGCCCTGGGAATACGAATGTTCGGACGATTCTAATTCGGTTCTGACTAAGGAGCAATATCAGGCGATTGTCTCACTTGCAGAATGGCAGCAAGAAGAAAGGATAAGCATACATTAAAAAGAGTATGACAGAAAAAACAACGCGCAAATTATATCCGATACAACCTTGATACTATTGAAAGAAAGTTTTACTTTTACTTCAAAAATCGGATATAATCAGCCAAATCTCCATAATTTTATGAGATTTGGCTGATTATATGATTAATTTGTTCTATATTTGTGAAGACAAAATTCTATAGTTATGATAATAGGAAGAAAAGAAGAGCAGAAAATATTGCTTTCGGCAGCACAGTCGGAGTACTCGGAGTTGATAGCAGTCTATGGTCGTAGACGAGTAGGCAAGACATATCTGATTCGTGAAACATTTGGCTATAAGTTTACATTCCAGCATACTGGCCTGGCAAATGCCAAGACAAAAGACCAACTGTTCAGTTTTGCCATTTCACTTCGTGATGCCGGATACGATGATTGCCCAATACCGCAATCGTGGTTGGAGGCATTCAGTCTGTTATCTCATTTCCTAAAGAATTCGACAGATGAGAAAAAGATAATCTTCCTGGACGAGCTTCCATGGATGGATACACCTCGTTCAAATTTCATTTCTGCTTTTGAACATTTCTGGAATGGATGGGTATCGGCCAGAAAGGATATTGTTCTGATTATTTGCGGTTCTGCTACATCGTGGATTATCAACAAAGTGATTAATGACCATGGTGGACTTCATAACCGTGTTACACAACGCATAGCACTTCAGCCTTTTACTTTGCGTGAGTGTGAAATGTTTGCTCAAAACAGAGGTCTTGAAATGAGCAGGTATCAAATAGCCGAGTGCTATATGGTGTTGGGAGGCATACCTTTTTATTGGAGTATGCTTGAAAAGGGGCTCAGTCTTGCTCAAAACATTGATAAGATTTTCTTTGCCAAGAATGGTAAATTGTCAAATGAGTTTAATCTGCTCTATGCATCATTGTTTAAGTCACCGGAGCAATATATAGATGTCGTAACCGCTCTTGGCCGTAAAAAGGTTGGTATGACTCGCGAGGAGATTATGAATGCTATTGACAAACCGAGCAACGGGACATTGAGTAAGGTGCTTGATGAGTTGGAGTACTGCGGATTCATACGAAAATACAGTGGCTATGGCAAAAAGACAAAACAGGCAATCTATCAATTAGTCGATAACTATACGCTCTTTTATTTCAAGTTTATCCAGCAAAACAAAAACAATGACGAGCATTTCTGGTCTGTTTCTATAGATTCTGCAGCGCATCGGGTATGGAGTGGTTTGGCTTTTGAGCGCCTGTGTATGGCTCACATACAGCAAATCAAGGCTGGATTAGGTATCTCAGGTGTATTGAGTAACATCTACTCATGGCGAAAAGCAGCAGATGAAAATGGCAACGGAGCACAAATTGATTTGCTGATCGACCGCAATGACCAGGTGATCAATGTCTGCGAGATGAAATACTCTATGTCTGAGTTCACTATTGATGCTGATTACGAACGCGAGCTGCGTAATAAAAAGAGTGCATTTATCGAGACTACAAAAACACGCAAGGCTGTACATCTTACGATGGTCACTACTTACGGGGTCCGTCAGAACTCGCATTCGGGAGTTGTGCAAAGTGAGATAACATTGGAGGATTTGTTTGGGTAAGCTATAGCATATGGATATATGTTTATGTCTCAGTCCTTATAAGTTAATGTTATTATAAATTTGAAAATATATGAAACACATCTGCCATAATTGTTTTGAAATAATTGAAGGGACATCGTGTCCTAAATGTGGTTTTGTAAATGAGGAATTGAATTCAGAGTTATATGCAAATGCCCGAATGGCTGTTAGGTATGGATATTCATATAGAAAGATA
>OGQM01001419.1_pt1 | contig 16855 bp, 10 predicted proteins | sample 1553191 | NCBI WGS metagenome assembly OGQM01 (sample SAMEA2579954, study PRJEB22360) | human gut metagenome | biome: human gut; feature: human-associated habitat; material: faeces | place: Denmark | collected 2008/2010 | reverse complement strand
TCGAGCTTCAGCCGCAGATACACGTCCGCAAGCTGCTTTTCATCCAGCATCGGAATGCGGATGCCGGGCGCAAGCGCGCGAAAGCCGCCCAGAAGCGCGTCATACACGCCCTGCAGCGGCCGGGAAAGCTGTCCGTAATAATATCGCATAGAACCTCAAAACTGCAGCTGCGCGGGCTGCAGAGCATCCAGTCCGGACAGCGTCCGCACCGGGACTGCACCGCGCGCGATCAAAGCCTGCGCGCCCTCGGAGCCGTCGTCGCTTACAAACACCGGGCTCCAGCCGCGCCTTAAATTCTCCGTCGTCCCGTCCCACGTGCCGCCTGCTCCGGCGCGGCACTGCGCGACGAGCGTTTTTTCGCCCGTGGCGTGGATAAAATGGTTCCGCGACAGCGCCCGCTGTGCGGAAAACGGCAGATCATAGCCCTGCTCGGCCAGATATAAAACGTGCGCCTGCGCCGGGCAGTCCAGAAGCCGCCCGGCCGGGAAAACCACGGCGGAGCCGCCCGCCGTCAAACAGGCCTCCTGCGCCGCGCGGTCCGCACCCATCGCTCCGCCGGAACAGAGTGCGTACCCAGAACGCGCAATGAGCCGCCCGGCGGCCTCCGCGAACGCGCGTCCGCCCTCCGTCAGCTCCCGCGAGCCGACGACGGAAATGCAGCGCATGGAAAGCGGTGTTTCATCCCCCTTCGCGAACAGCACCGCCGGGCAGCGCTGGCCGAGCGTCTGCCGCAGGCGTGCGGGGTAGCGCGGCGACAAGCGCGTGATGGGCACGATCCCGTTCCGCTCTGCCGCGCGCAGATAGCGCTCCAGCTGTGTTTCGCGCGACAACAGCCGCACGATGCGCCCGCACTGCTCCTGCGAATAGCCGAGCCGTTCCAGATCGCGCGCCGTCAGCTCCCGCAGCGGGTTTTCTCCGCCGGGGCCGAGGGCGCGCGCCCGCTTGGCAAGTTCCTGAAACTGCGCCATGGTCAGCGGCCTGTCCTCCGCCTCCGGCAGCGCGCAGCACAGAAGCAGCAGACCGGTTTCTGCCGCCGTCAACGGAAGCGGCGGCGCGGCGGCGCCTTTTTGGGCTTCGGCGGCTCCTCCTCAACGAGGGAGCCGTCCTCCGCGAATTTCACGGGCTGTATGGCATAGTGGGAATATTTCGCGATCTCTGCCAGCTTCGCCTGCTCCGGGAACGTGCCGAGGATGGACACGGCGATGCCCTTTTTCCGGGCACGGCCCGTGCGGCCGATGCGGTGGATATAATACTCGTTCTCCTCCGGCACGTCGTAGTTGATGACGCAGTCCACATCGTCGACGTCGATGCCGCGCGAGGCGACGTCCGTCGCGATCAGGATGGGGAGCTTGCCGTCCTTGAACGTGCGCATGGTCTTCTCGCGCTTCTGCTGCGGGATATCGCCGTGGATGCAGTCGGCGTCGAGGCCCATGCGGACCAGATCGTCGCGCAGGCGCTGGCACATGACCTTCGTGTTGCAGAAGACGATGGTGCGCTCCAGCCGGAGCGTGCGGATGAGCCTGCTCGTCATCTCGATCTTCTCGAGCGGCGGGCAGGTGATGGAATACTGCGTGATGTCCGGGCGGTTGTCCGTATCGGCGGGGACGGTGATCTCCACCTCGTCGCGCTGGTACATCCACGAGACGGTCATGACCTCCTGTGAGATGGTCGCGGAGAACAGACCGAGATTGCGGCGGTTCTTGACCTTCTCGATGATCTTCGTCACGTCGTCGAAGAAGCCCATGTCGAGCATCCGGTCGGCCTCGTCCAGCACGACGGTCTGCACCTTGTCAAACGAGAGCGTATGGCGCTTATAGTGGTCCATCAGCCGTCCCGGCGTGGCCACGACGATCTGCGGATGATTCTTCAGCTGCTTGATCTGCCCCTCGATCTTCGCGCCGCCGTAGACCACGGCCACGCGGATATTCTTATAATAGGTAAGCAGCCCGCGCAGCTCGTCGCAGATCTGGATGGCAAGCTCACGCGTCGGGGCGAGGATCAGACCCTGTAAGTCCTCGCTTTCCGCATCGATATGCTCGATCATGGGGATGCCGAAGGCGAACGTCTTGCCCGTGCCGGTCGGGGCCTTGGCAATGACGTCCTTCCACTGCATGAATTCCGGGATGGCCTCGGCCTGGATGCGGGTCGGGTATCCGTAGCCCTTCTTCTCCAGCGCCTGCAAAATCTCCTCCGACAGGCCAAGGTCGGCAAAAGTCAAGTTCTGTTCCATAGAGATCGCTTCCTCATTCAATGTTCTGGCGAAAATCGCAATTTTTTTAATCATATCATATTTTCGCCGCGTTTCCAATCCCCTTCCCGGAAAAAAGAGGGCGTTTTTTCGCTTGCTTCCGTCCGGCATGCGCGGTATAATAAACCTTAAACACTTTGAAAGAGGCGGACACTATGACAAATTTCCTGCTGCGGCGCTTTATTCCGGATTATCAGAATACCGCCGACCCCGCCGTGCGCGAAAAATACGGCAATCTTGCCGGGATCGTGGGCATCATCTGCAATGTGCTGCTGTTCGCGGGCAAGCTTCTGGCCGGGACGCTCTGCGGCAGCGTATCCGTCACGGCGGACGCTGTTAACAACCTCTCCGACGCGTCAAGCTCTCTCGTGACGCTGCTGGGCTTTCGTCTGGCGGCCCGGCCTGCCGACGAGAAACACCCCTACGGCCACGCGCGGATGGAATACCTGTCCGGCCTTGCCGTGGCCGTGATGATCCTTGTGATCGGCGTGGAGCTGGTCAAAAGCTCGGTTCAGAAGATCCTGCACCCGGAGGCCGTGGAGTTTTCCGTCCTGACCGCCGCCGTGCTGACAGGCTCGATCCTGCTGAAGCTCTGGATGGCGCTGTTTGACCGGAAGCTCGGCAGGAAGATCAGCTCTGCCGCGCTGATCGCCGCCGCTGCCGACAGCCGCAGCGACGTGATCGCGACCGGCGCGGTGCTGCTTGCCTGCGTGGTCGGGCGGCTGACGGGGCTGATGATCGACGGCTGGGCTGGGCTTCTGGTGGCGCTGTTTATTCTGTGGTCGGGCGTCGGCGTAGTGAAGGACACCGTCGACCCGCTGCTGGGCGCGAAGCCGGATGAAGCGCTTGTGCGCGCCATCGCGTATCTTATGACCTCGCACGTGAACATTCTCGGCTTCCACGATCTCATGGTGCATGATTACGGGCCGGGCCGCCGCTTTGCCAGCGTCCATGCCGAGATCGACCACCGCATCGACCCGCTTGTTGCCCATGAGATTCTGGACGAGATCGAGCGGCAGGCAAAGCGGGAGCTACACGTTGATCTCGTCATCCACTATGACCCCATCGTCACCGATGACCCGGAGATCGCCGCCGTGCGCACGCGCGTTCTGCAGATCATGCACGGGCTTGACCCGCGCCTGTCCCTTCATGATTTCCGCATGGTCTCCGGGCAGCATCATGTGAACGTCATTTTCGACATGGTGCTCCCGCCGGAGGATGCACAAACCGCCGAGCAGCTGCGTCGGCAGATCGAAGCGCAGCTGCAGGACGGAAAAAAGACGTATCATCTGATCGTCACGTTCGACACGGCGGCCTTCAACGAGCTGTCGACGGAGGCGGGAGAGCAGCAGCCCCGGTAAGCGGACGCCTTCTTGTGCCTCCCATTCTTTACACCTACCATATATGGATTTCCTGCTTCGTTATGTTACGCGCAATGTTACAGTTAAATTACAAACCCCCCGAAATGCTTGACGAAACGGGGGCGGTGCGGTAAGATGCAGATACAAATTACACAGGGGGCTTTGCTCCGATGTGTAAAATTTAAACAGGAGGAAATCCAAATGAAGAATCTGAAAAAGGTTCTCGCGCTGGTTCTGGCCGTTGTCATGATCATGGGCACCGTCGCCGTCGCCAGCGCAAAGGACTACGCGGATATCAAGGCTGACAGCGATTACGCCGAAGCAATTGATGTCCTGTCCAACCTCAACATTCTTGATGGTTTCAAGAATGGTGAGACGTACAACTTCCAGCCGGATGGCTACTTCACCCGTGCTCAGGCAGCCAAGATCGTGGCGATCGTCCACAACGCGGCTACCAACGGCAAGATCAAGGGTCAGGATGCTATCTCCAGCCTGTACAGCAACGCACAGAACCCGTTCGTTGACTGCAACAACTCCTGGGCGCTGCCCTTCATCAACTACTGCCGCATCACTGGTCTGGCTGACGGCATGACCAAGACCACCTACGCTCCCGAGCGCAGACTGACCGGCGTGCAGTGGCTGAAGCTGATGCTCACCACCCTGAACTTCGACACCGCCAAGGAAGGCTACACCGGCACCGGCTGGGACATCAACGTCCTGAACCGCGCCAATGAGCTTGGCCTGCTTGCTGGTCTCCCCACTGGCTGGAAAGCCATCGAGAACATCAAGCGCGGCGAAGCTGCTCAGATCCTCTACAACGCGCTGACCACGAGCCTTGTCGAGTATGGCCAGAACATCAAGGGCTACAATCCCACGGTTGCGGCTGGCAACTTCCTCACCAAGGCGTTCGTCGCCAACGAGTCCGTTGTGTCCACCGGTGTTCTGCTCGCCGCCAAGATGGGCGTCGGCATCACCCGTACCACTGACGCATTCCGCCGCCCGGGCTACAAGTGGAGCTATGGCACTTGGAGCAAGTTCTACATGGACGCGCCGGTCAACAGCTACACCACCGCTGTTACCATGTGCGACATCCTGAAGAACGACATGAAGGTTCCCGAAACCTCCTCCGAGGCGGTTGTTCTGAACGGCTACCGCAAGGGCGTTGATCCCACTGCCACCGGCGCTACCACGACCGGTCTGCTGTTCACCGATGCCGACACCGCTCTGAACTACTACGCAGTCGACGGCTACAAGTATGCTGCTGCCAATGACAGAATTTACATGGAGCTTCAGCATGACAAGGCCAAGGAATGCCAGACTTGGTGGGAAGCTGCATATGGCTGGAAGTCTCCGGTCTTCGGCGGCCAGGGCGATCTGACGCAGGTCTTCAAGACCGAAGACGGCTGGGTCATCACCACCATCCACACCTTCCTCGGCGAGATCACCAAGCTCAACAAGAACAACAAGTACAGCCACGCCACCGGCGAGACTGCGGAACTCAAGTTCTGGCAGGAAATGGTGAATGATGAGCCGCAGTACATTGAGAGAACGACTACGGCTATGACCACCACCGACATGAACTACACTGTCGGCACCAAGGTTCTGGTTCAGGTCTCCCTGAAGAAGAGCGAGACTGTCAACCTTGACAACTCTGACTATGTCAACGGCAATGTTGGTATTGTCGCTGTTGCTGAGGCCAAGACTGGCGCTCTGACCGGTGCTTCCGATGCAAACTATCCGGAAACTGTTTCCATCGACGGCACCAAGTATCCCACCAACTGCCGCTTTGTTCTTGGCAAGGATAAAGCCATGAACATTGCGAACAATGGCAAGGTCTTCACGTTCTACCTCGACACCTACGGCAACGTCATCGGCCGTGTTGCGAACACCGATGCCAAGAGCTATGTGGTTCTCGACCGTATCTACGGCGTCCATGAGAACGGCAAGTTCGCGCTGAAGGCCGACATGTTCGATCTGGACGGCAAGGCCATCGAGGGCGCGACTGTCGCGATCGCCGGCTCCTTCGCTTCTGCCAAGGACGGCTACGACAATGTTGGTAATTACAGCAACGACAGCTATCCGTATGACAACTTCGTTTACATGGTTGCCTCGCACAACGATTCGAAGCTGACCAACGCGCTGTACTCCTACACCAAGAACGACAAGGACGTTTACACCCTGACTTGGGTCGGTGATGCGACTACGGCTACCACAGTTGCTGCATCCACCGCAGCTGATGTTGCCAATAACGTCACTTACGGCCATGCATTCGGCCGTCTGGAAGGCTCCTTCGTCCACACTGCAAAGCTGGCATTCATCAAGGTTTCTTCCCTGAATGGCGTAGCCATGATGAAGACCAACGATAAGGTATACAGCGGCAACGATCTCTCCCTGTCCGAGTCCACCAAGTTCGTGGTCAAGAGCGCTGGCGGCGCTGTCACGGCCTACACCGGCTACACCGCTCTGCCCGCACTGACTGCCTCCTACGTTGACTATCTCGATAACGACGGCGACGGCTTCGCTGACATCGTCTACATCGGCAAGGCAGTCTTCGCGGCTGACAATGTCACTGGTTGGGTTCTGAAGTGGACGCCGTTCAACTGGGCAAATGGCTATGACCTCATCACTGTCTACGTCGACGGTGAGCCTGTCACGGTCAATGTCAAGCACGAAACCATCGTGACTGGCGTTGATGCCAACGGCGTAGCACTGCGTCCGGGCCTGTACACCTTCAAGACGCAGGTCGATGCCAATGGCGTGACCTACTCTGAGGTCTACATGATCGACCAGAACGCAAGCAACTGGATGGGCGAAGCTGTTGAGTCCTACAGCAACGATGCGACCGCCATCAAGGTCAAGGATGCCACCGGCTACACGCAGACCATCGGCCTGACCGACGTTGTGATCTACAACGTCCTGGCGGACGGCACTGTCGTCAAGGCTGACGCTTCCTGCATCGCTGCGGGCGACTACATCATCTACTCCAAGGTTTCCAGCATGGGCAATGCTCCGTACGCGGTGATCTACGTCCTCGACAAGACCATTCCGTACTAATTTGAGATTTCCTCTCTGAAACCCCAAAGCAAAGAGGGGGCCCCACAAGGGGCCCCCTTTTCTGCACACTTGACAAACCGCAAGAACCTGCTATAATAAAAATAACCCAAGGCTCCGCGACAAGCGGTTTTGCCTCTGGGTTGCGAAGGAAACTAGATCAAAAGATCAAGAAACCGTCACTGTGCAGAGTGGCGGTTTCTGCCTTTGATGCGGATGGTGACCGTGAATCCAAAGATATGGAATGTGATCGTAATCGGCATCTTATCACCTCCTTTACGAGGTGAGACAAAACCGCCTATCGCTGTGTTGGAGCCTCAGGGGTTCAATAGAACCGCATATATTTTACCAGGCAAATCGAAAAATGTCAATTCATGCGACCGTTTCCGCGCCCTTGACAAACCGCAAGAACCTGCTATAATAAAAATAACCCAAGGCTCCGCGACAAGCGGTTTTGCCTCTGGGTTGCGAAGGAAACTAGATCAAAAGATCAAGAAACCGTCACTGTGCAGAGTGGCGGTTTCTGCCTTTGATGCGGATGGTGACCGTGAATCCAAAGATATGGAATGTGATCGTAATCGGCATCTTATCACCTCCTTTACGAGGTGAGACAAAACCGCCTATCGCTGTGTTGGAGCCTCAGGGGTTCAATAGAACCGCATATATTTTACCAGGCAAATCGAAAAATGTCAATTCATGCGACCGTTTCCGCGCCCTTGACAAACCGCAAGAACCTGCTATAATAAAAATAACCAAGGACGCCTCGACAAGCGGTTGTCCCCGGTTAAGTGCTAGTCAAAGAAAACACATATAGCGTTTCGAAACCGTCACTTGCCAGAGTGGCGGTTTCGCCCGTTAATGCGGATCGTCACGGTCAATCCAAAGATATGGAAAGTCAATGTGATCGGCATCGGAACACCCCCTTTACAGAGGATTCCAGGGAAAACCGCCCGTCGCTGTTTTGGCGCCCTTGGGGTTCAAAAAGAACCATGACTATTTTACCAGACCAGTCGAAAAATGTCAATCTACACCGTTTGTGCCCGCTTGACAAATCAAAAGTGTCTGGTATAATAAAAGTAACCAAGGACGCCTCGACAAGCGGTCGTCCCCGGTGAAATGCTGATTCTTAAACTATGTTAAGAAACCGTCACTTGGCCGAGTGGCGGTTTCGCCCGTTAATGCGGATCGTAATAGTCAATCCAAAGATATGGAAAGTCAAAGTGATCGGCATCGGAACACCCCCTTTACAGAGGATTCCGGGGAAAACCGCCCGTCGCTGTTTTGGCGCCCTTGGGGTTCAAAAAGAACCTTAACTATTCTACCAGACCAGTCGAAAAATGTCAATCAATGGCGTATGCTGTGCCATTGGCAAAAGAAAAGCATGGCATTCTATACAACAGGAGGGCGCTGCCGGTAAACAGTCAGCGCCCTCTGGCGATTTTGCGGTGTGCTGCAGGGACTGCGTGCGTTTGTTCCGCTTTTGTCTTACAGGAAGTTCCGCACATCAAATACCTGCGGCGGGAGAACGTCGGAAAGCTCCACAAGCTCCGGGACGAAGCCGCCGCTGCGGTCGACCGAGATACGCGGCGATTTGAGCAGCGTCCGGTCTGTCGGCCCTCCGGCTGGCAGCGTCAGCAGCGCGTCCGTGCCGCCGCCCCGCTGCGACTGCAGCAGGATCGAGCCGCCGTGCGCCTGCATGATCGCCTGCACGACAGGCAGGCTGAAGCCCGCGCCGAAGCGCGAATCCTCCGGTATCTCCGGCCTTGCGTAGCGGTGGAACGCGCTGCATAGGATCTCCGCGTCCATGCCCTCGCCGCTGTCGGACAGACGGATCACGGCGCGCCTGCCATGCCGCGTGAGCGTCAGATGCAGCGTGCCTCCCGGCGCAGAGAACTTGACTGCGTTGGACAGCAGCGCCAGCAGCGCACGGCGCACCTGTCGGCGGTCGATCCAGACGAAAATGGGAGCCTGCGGCAGATCAGCCTCCAACGCCAGCCCCATTTGCCGGCACAGCTCGTCCGCGCGCTGGGCCAGACCGTCCAGAAAATCGGTCAGGTCGGTCTTTTCCAGCGACAGCGGCAGCCGCCCGTGCTGCACATAGCTCAGATCGGTCAGATTCTCCGATGCCCGCAGCAGCTGATAGCAGGCGCGGTTGAGCACGGCCAGATTCTGCTGCACAGCCGGATCCTCTGCTTCGGAAAGAAGCGGGAAAAGTGTTCCGGATACGGACAGCAGCGTCGTCAGCGGCGTGGAGATCGACTGCGCGGCGCGGCAGAACGCGGCAAGTTCGTCGCGCGTATCCTGCGGCGGCAGGAACAGCAGCAGCGCATCGTCCAGCGGCTGCGTATTGGCGCTGACGCAGACGCCGCCGGCCATCACGGGCAGCACGGCCGGGCGTGCGTACAGCATTTCCGGCAGTGCCGCGTCCTGCGGTAAATAGGCGCGGAGCGCCGTTCCCACAGCAAAAAGCTCCTGCGCGTGGCAGTTCAGCTCCGCGACGGCGCCGTCCCGCACAAGGATGACCGGCTGTGCTGCTCCATCGTAAAGTGTGTGAAATTGTTCAGACGAAAGCGTCATAGCGCGATCCTCCCTGCGTGTAGCATATGCAGGTTTCGGGAAACAATCAGTCTCAGGAAGTTCCTGTTTCCCCATCATAGCGGATTCCGTCGGAAAAAGCAAGCAGAAACGAAAAAACATGATTTTTCCGCTGAATGGATGAATCCTCTAACACAGCCGCGTCCAATAGCGGCGAGAAGCAGAAATTTTTCGCTGAATCCGTGACTTTTTGCGGGGCAGCACGAATTTCGAATGCAAGGCGTTTTTACTGCAATCATTCAAAGGCAGCTGCTATCAAATTTGGTGTACCGTAACAGGCGGCGCGTACCTTAGCGCCCGTGAGGTGACTTGGTGTGTTCGTAACGACTATAAAAACAGGTTCCTGCCTGAACTGTACCCGCAGGACGCACCAAACGCGTCCCAGCGCCCCTTTTCTCCCCCATCTTTTCCGGCAAGGCGGAAAAGATGGGGCCGCCGGAGGCGCGTCGGAAACGGCCTCGACGGAACGAGCCTCCGCGCTATGCGCGAAGTCTCTTATCCTCTGCGTCCGTTTCCTCCGTTCCAAACCGCAAACGCTTTGCTGGTTTGCGGCTTGGGTTTGGCCTCGACGGATACATAAAACAGCCCCATTCCGGTCGAATGGGGCTGTTCATGCGTATATGGGTGGGGAAAGTTATTCTGCGGAAATGAGGTAATAATAGATCGGCTGGCCGCCGGAGACGAGATTGACCTCCGCGTCGGGGGCGTGCTGCCGGAACAGTTCCAGCGCCGCTTCCGCGTCGGACTCCTGAATGTCCGCGCCATAGAAGATGTTGATGAATTCCTTGCCGGCCTCCGCAGCCTTGTCCGCAAGAGAGGCAAGAAGCGTGGTGATCTCGCGCGTCGTACCGGCCAGCGCACCGTCGCACAACCCGAGATAATCGCCCGCGTGAATATCAAAGCCGTCAAAGTCCGAGTCGCGCGCGGCATAGGTGATCTGCATGGTCATGACGCCGGAGAGGCAGTCGGTCATGACCGCTTCGTTTTCGCTCGGCTCCATCGCCGCGTCGAACGCGAGCATAGCGCTGATGCCCTGCGGGACAGTCTTGGTCGGGATAACCACGACTTCGCGCGAAGCCAGTTCCGCCGCCGCCTGCGCAGCCATGATGATGTTCTTGTTGTTGGGCAGGACGAAGACGATCTCCGCAGGCGTTTTTTCGATCGCGTGCAGAATATCCTCCGTCGAGGGGTTCATCGTCTGGCCGCCCTCAATGATCTCGTCAACGCCGAGATCGCGGAACACGCCTGCCAGACCCGCACCCGCGCACACGGCGACGCTGCCGTAGCGCTTTTCAGGCTCCGCCGGAGCTTCCTGCTTCGCGGGCTGGTTTTCCAGCTCCTTTTCCACGGCCTCCAGATCGTCGGTCGACCGGGCCTTGCGGCCTGCCGTCAGATCGTCGTGCTGCAGGCGCATATTCTCGATCTTCGCAAGCTCCAGCGTGCCGTACTTCTGGGCCTCGCTCAGCGCGTCGCCCGGAATGTTCGTATGTACGTGGACCTTGAACGCCTCGTCGTCCTCGCCGATGACGAGACTGTCGCCGATGCTGCCGAGATATTCGCGCAGCGGGTCGAGCGAGGTGATATCCTCGCGCTTGCGCACGATGAAGACCGTGTCGAAGGCGAAGGAGATATCCTCGGAGTCGAAAATGCCGAAATCGGCCTCTTCGTTTACCGCGCCGGTATCCTCGCAGACGATGTCGTTGCCGCGCAGGCTTTCGAGCATCCCGCGCAGAATGAGGCAGAAGCCCATGCCGCCCGCGTCGACGACGCCGGCCTTTTTGAGAACCGGATTCTGGTTGACGGTGTTGTCCAGCGCGGCATGCGCCGTGTCGAGGCAGTGCTGCAGCACATACTCGATCTCGTTGTTTTCCGCGGCCAGATCGCGCGCGGCGTCTGCCGTGAGGCGGGAGACGGTCAGGATCGTGCCCTCGGCGGGCTTCATGACCGCCTTATACGCGGCCTCCACGCCCGCAGTGAGTGCGGCGGCAAAATCCTTGCCGTCGGCCTCGAGCTTGCCCTTGAGAGACTTGGAAAAGCCGCGGAACAGCAGGGACAGGATCACGCCCGAGTTGCCTCTTGCGCCGCGCAGGAGCGCGGAGGCCGTCTTGTCGGCGGCCTTGGTGAGTGTAATGCCGTCCGCCTTGCGCAGCTCTGTGCTGGCGGCAGAGAGCGTCATGCTCATATTCGTGCCGGTGTCTCCGTCCGGGACGGGGAAGACGTTCAGCTCGTTGACCTTCTGCTTGTTCAGGTCGATCTCGGCAGCGGCGGAGAGCATCATCCGGCTGAACGCCGCGCCGTCAATGGTTTTGATCATGGTTTACCTCCGTGAGCGCCCTTGTATGCGCGCGTGAATTGAAATCGATATCAGTCGACGGAAATGGAGTCGACGAATACGTTCACGGCACGCACCTCGGTGCCCGTGGACTTGGTGACGAAATAGCGGACCTCGCTGATGATGGAGGACGCGATTGCGCTGAGATTGACGCTTTTGTCGACCATGATGTGCAGGTCGATGGATATGGAATTATCGGGGCTGAACGTGACCTTGACACCCTTGCCCATTGCCTCCTTGCGCAGCAGATGGACCAGCCCGTCCGTCATGGATCGCACGGCCATGCCCTTGACGCCAAAGCAGTTGGTCGCCGCAAAGCCCGCGATGTTGGTATAGACAGCGCTGTCGACCGTGATCTGGCCGGCGTCTGTATTCATACGGATCATCAAGATTCCTCCTTCTGGGATATTCAATTCATTCTAACCGATTTGCCGGGAAAGTACAAGTGAAAAAACGGGTTTCAGCCTTTTTCATAACCGGTCACGCCGGTATTCTGCATCCATTGGAGCTTTTCACCCATCAGATACGTCAGCGTCTCAAGCTCCGGCCGCTCTGAGCTGCTCAGATACTTGCGCAGGTCATACAGATCGTTGTACGTCAGGTACGGATAATCGCCCTCGACATACGTGCCGTCGGGCTTGATGCTGTAATAGAGATTGTGGTTCGGCATGACCCAGCCGGAGCCGGTGTCCACAATGGCCAGCAGCATCCGGTCGGCCAGCGTGCGCAGATCCTTCCGGTTCAGCAGATCTGCCGCGTGGTACAGCGCCAGACACTCCGATGCCTGATGGTTGAGCGAGGTATGCGGGGCGGTAATTTCGTCCGGGTGCCAGTAGTCGGGGATCAGCCAGCCGCCGGTTTCCGTGGGGATGTGGCTCGTGTCGGCAACCTGAGCGAAGAAGGCAAGATAGCGGTTCATCGTCTCCTCGAACATCCCCTTGCCGAGCCTGCGGGTGGCCGAGATGTAAAGCTCAAGCAGGTCGGTATTGAACCGGGTGTCATAAAAGCCCGGCCCGATGCCGTAATCGCCCTGGAGCCATTCGCTGCCGGGCGTGGTGGGCACATAGCCATACTGGTTCTGCCGCTGCGACATGGTATCGAGCGAGAGGATGACGAGCGCGGGCGCTGCCTTGCAGCGCGGCATCAGGCCAAGATAGCCGCGGATGCAGTAGGACGCGGCGCAGCAGTAATAATAATTCGTGCCGGACGGGATATAGTTGGAGGGCGATTTGCGGAAATAGCCGTCGAAGCACCAGTGCGAATCGCCGTTTTTCACATAGTTGACCCACGCTGTTGCGCAGTTGTCCGCGCTCCAGTCCAGCCCGGACGGCGCGGTCAGGATCAGTGCGTCCGTTACGCAGTCGGGCGCAAGGCCGTAGCCGTCCATCGTGATGCGGACGCCGCCGTCACGCAGCTTCGTGGTGCGCAGAATGCCGTCCTGCTCCGGAAAATACTCCCGTGAGCCGTTTTCGCGCAGGGCAAACGTGCGCGGCAGCGCAAGAAAATACGTCTGCCCGGAGGCCAGCTCCACGACGACGACCGGCGAGGCATACAGCCCGTCTCCCAGCGCCTGCGAGCGCCAGTCCCCGGCGCTCTTGTCATAATACCAGACCGTGCCTGCCTCCGTGACAGTCTGGTCGAAAAAGCGGATATAGCTGCCCCTGCCCGCGGCGCGAAGACCGGCCGCGCTGACGCCGTCGGAGACGGCGTATTCCCGGCTCTCGATCTGATACTGCCCGTACTGGGTGGTTTCAATATAGACCTCGGCGGTATACTTTGTGGAGGTCAGCACCCGATCCGGCGTGCGGCCCGCTGGCTCGTCCGGTTCGTCCGGAGCCTCTTCCTCCGGAAGCTCTGCCGGAGCTGCTGCTTCGGATTCTGCTGCCGGCGAGGGTTCTGCCTGCGGCTTGCCGCAGGCGCACAGCTGCGCCAGTACCAGAATCAAAATCAGGATCAGCGTGAGTTTCTTTTGCATGGACACCTCCGAGGAAGGGTTTGGGCAGAACAATGGCAGCCATTTTTACAAAGCAGTCCGGGATACGCGCAGTCTCTGTAGGGGCCGATGCCCACATCGGCCCGCTGGGAAGTTACGAATTCGCCGAAGATTCCCGTAAAATCGGTACATCCTGCGGGTGGACAAGAGGCATCCGCCCCTACAGGGGGAGAGCGAGGGTCGTTGTAGGGGCCGACGACTCTGTCGGCCCATTGGGAAGTCGCAAATTTGCCGGAGTTTTTCATAAAAAAACGGTGCGACCTGCTGGGCCGATGTGTACCGGCAAGCGGCAGACCCACATCCGTAACGCTCCTTCATCGCGAACGGCTGTGACCGGCATCGGCCCCCACAGCTGGGCCGGGGGCGCCCGCGGGCTCCCGCGCCAGTGCGAAAATCAGATCATGCTCGGCTGCCAGCAGTCGGGGGTCTCGAGGCCCATCATGGTCACGATGGTCGGCGCGACGTTGGCAAGGCCGTAATGGCCGTCCTTGATCTCATACTTGTTGTCGGGATCGTAGATGATGAAGGGAACAGGGTTCAGGGAGTGCGCGGTGCGCACGCTGGTCTTGCCCTTCTTCGTTTCGAGCATCTGATCGGCGTTGCCGTGGTCGGCGGTGACGAGCAAGGTGTAGCCGTACTTGTCGGCGGCTTCCTTCACGCGGGCCAGACCTGCGTCGACGGCCTCCATCGCGGTAATGACAGCGCTCAGAACGCCGGTGTGGCCGACCATGTCGCCGTTCGGATAGTTGCAGCGCAGGAACTGGTACTTATGCGAGGCCATGGCCTCGACCAGAAGATCGGTGATCTCCACGGACTTCATCGCGGGCGCCTGCTCGAACGGAATGACGTCGGACGGAACCTCGGCATAGTCCTCAAGGCTCTCATCGACCTTGCCAGAGCGGTTGCCGTTCCAGAAGTAGGTGACATGGCCGTATTTCTGCGTCTCGGACACGGCGTATTCATGGACGCCCGCCTTGCACAGAACCTCGGTCAGCGTGTTGCGGATGACGGGCGGCTCGACCAGATAGTGCATCGGGATCTTGAGATCGCCGTCGTACTCCAGCATACCGGCAAACTTCACGCTAGTATAGTCACCGCGGTCAAACTTGTCAAAGTCCTTGCGGTCAAAGGCGAGGGAGATCTCCTGCGCGCGGTCGCCGCGGAAGTTGAAGAGGATGACGCTGTCGCCGTTTTCAATCTTTGCAACGGGCTTGCCGTCATGCGCAACGACGAACGGCAGCAGATCCTGATCGATCATGCCGGGATTTTCGACGCGGTACGTCTCAATGGCTTCCCGCGCGGAGGCAAACTGACGGCCCTCGGCCTGCACGTGCGTGCGCCAGCCCTTTTCGACCATCGGCCAGTTGGCTTCGTAGCGGTCCATGGTGATGACCATGCGTCCGCCGCCGGAGGCGATCTTGTATTCATGCTCCGCGTCGTTCAGCTCCGCCAGAACGGTCTCCAGCTGATCAACATAGTCCAGCGCGCTCGTCGCGGGGACGTCGCGGCCGTCGAGCAGGATGTGGCAGTAGACCTTTTTGAGGCCCATCTCACGCGACTTTTTCAGCATCGCAAGCAGGTGCGAGATATTGGAATGGACGTTGCCGTCGGACAGCAGGCCGATGAAGTGCAGCGCTTTGCCGTTTTGCAGGCAGTTGTCCGTCAGGTCGACCCACGTCTTGGACTGGTACAGGGAGCCGGTCTCAATGGACTCCTGCACGAGCTTTGCGCCCTGCGAATAGATCTGGCCGCAGCCGAGGGCGTTGTGGCCGACCTCGGAGTTGCCCATGTCGTCGTCCGTGGGCAGGCCGACGGCGGTGCCGTGGGCCTTGAGCCACGTCATGGGGCAGGTGGCCATCAGCTTGTCGAGCGTCGGGGTGTTGGCCTGCTTGACCGCGTCGCCGGGGCCGCCGTCGCCGCGTCCAACGCCGTCCATGATCACAAGTACGATCGGTTTTTTCATTGGTATTCCCTCCTGAGTAGGATATTCTCGAATTTCACTATATTTTACTACAATTTCCCCGCAGATACAACTTAATTTTCTTTGAACAATCGCAGCGCGTGGGAATTAGCCAGCGCGTAAACACGTGCGAAATCCACGTGCGGGTTATAGATGGCCTCCAGCTCGTCGTGCAGGGCCTTCGCCTGCGCGAGAAGGGCGGTCACGTCCGACAGATCGGGCAGCGGAGCATCCGGCCCCCGGTAATAGCGCTTCTCGTTCGGCAGATACACGGCCTCTGTCTCGTCCGGGAACAGAGGGTTCTGATATAGAACCGCAGTTTCCCGCGCGCGAAGCGCCTCCAGCTCCTCCCCGGACACCAGCTGCACCGCGCCTGCGGGCGGTTCGGCGGAGACAAGGCCCCGGCAGGTGACGGCCCGCAGGAAGCGCCTGCTTCGCTCCTCCTGCGCCGGAAGCGGGCAGGAGGGGCGCGCATGGATCACAAGACGCGCATGCGCCTCGCGGTAGAGCGCGCGGTAGCGCGTCTGCAGAAGCTCGATGGCGCGGCGCTCTTTCTGCAGCGCAATGCGGTCATAAAACTGCCCCAGATCGAGATACAGTCCCGCCGCGCCCGGCGTGACGGCCTCGAGCACGTGCGGGGCCGTGCCGTCGGCGTAGCCGGTGTGCAGGGCCGGGAGATACACGCCGTCCACCGAATCCGGGTCGCCGGAGCACAGGACGTATTCGACATCGAGTCCGGCGTTCTCCGCCGCTTTGCCGATGGTCTTCATAAAGCTCGATTTGCCGCACCCCGGCCCGCCCTTGATCACCCACAGAAAATCCTCCGGCCCCCGGCAGAACTGTCCGTAAAACGAGACAAAGCCGGAGGCCGTATTGCCGCCCAGAAAATACCGTGTCACCGCCATGAAATGCCCCTCCTGTATAGCAAGAATACAGGTAGTGTATGCAGCCGCGCGGCGGGATGTGCGTGCATTTCGGCGCGCTGCGAAATTCGCGGCGCGCCAGTTGTAGGGGCCGATGCCCATCTTCGGCGCTAAGAGCCGCGCAAAGCGCGGTTGCGCCTCGAAACTAGCCTGCGGGCATCGCATCGGACCGGCAGAGTGCACTGTTTTTACGGAAATCTTCGACAAATCCGCAGCTTCCCAGTGGGCCGACAGAGTCGTCGGCCCCTACAACGGCACTCGCTCTTCCCTGTAGGGGCGGACGACTCTGTCCGCCCGCAGAATATATCGATTTTACGGAAATATCCGGAAAATTCGCAACTTCCCAACGGGCCGATGTGTACCGGCAAGCGGCAGACCCACATCCGTAACGC
>OGQM01001415.1_pt1 | contig 16880 bp, 7 predicted proteins | sample 1553191 | NCBI WGS metagenome assembly OGQM01 (sample SAMEA2579954, study PRJEB22360) | human gut metagenome | biome: human gut; feature: human-associated habitat; material: faeces | place: Denmark | collected 2008/2010 | reverse complement strand
GAACTCCGGGCAATGGAAGTTCGGCTTCTCCAGTTCAATCGGATTCCAGGAAAGGAAGTGGGGGGTCTGAAGCTTGTCACCACACTTATAGAAGTTGGCACGAATGGTCTGGCCATCCAATGAAGTGATGCGGTGCAGGAAGAAAGCGGAATAGGGAACGACCAGAGCCACTTCCCAACTGCACTCTCCTACTCTTTCTTCAAACGCCTCACGTCCCAAAGAAGCCCAGCGTTGCACCTTGTCGAGCACTTCCTGCGGGGCATGCTGGCGGTTTCCACGTCCGGCACCCGCACCGATAAGCAGCGTTCCGGCACAATTACACTCCATATTGTAGTACACTCCGTCACCGGCAGGCACAGAGAAGAACTCTACACAAGCATCTTCCCAGACCGGACCGTTATCGTGTCCTGCCACGGCGCGTACACTCGCTTCCCTTACCTTGAAATGCAGCAGAATGGCATCTTCCGTATGCGCTATGCGGAACGCCACATCGGGAGTATAAGGAAAAGCAGCCCAATTCACTGTGTTTACGGGCTGAAACGCCACCTTCTCTTCATCCAGAAGAGCCGGAACCGACTCTACCGGTATATTGGCCGCACTTACTTTCTTTACATTCAATTCTTTCATTTTACTATTTTGGGGATTAATTGCAGATAGCGGCAACATGCAAAGAGCTGCCGCTATCGTCATTAAAAACTTTTTCAGATACATGAGTCAATGAATTTTTTCATCTCCGGTGTATGCTCCTCCACGCTCTGCAACAGTTTGAACTGAGCCTTGGTACGCACAAGATTGTGCTCCGGATACTGGATTTTATAATAAGTATCACCGTTGATATAATCTGCCAGGAAGCGTACGCACTGCATGTATGGGAACAAGGCAGCCGCATAAGGCAGATTCTCAATCTCTATCGGCAACAAGAAGGATTTGCCCGATTCCAGATAACCCTTGGTAAATGCCTGGAATATTTCCATATTGAAGTTCACATTATCCAGATTCTTGTCGTCTTCCAACCCCGTGTTGGCACCTGAGCGAAGGAAATCGCCATAATCGGAGAAGATGAAGCTGGGCATCACCGTATCCAGGTCGATGACACAAAGCACCGTACCGTCTTCGTCGAACATCATGTTGTTTACTTTCGTATCACAGTGGCATACCCGTTTGGGCAGTTTGCCTTCACGGTACAGACGTTCTGCCTTACACATTTCATCAGCGCGTTTTTCTATCTCATCCAGAAAATACCGCACCTCCTGCACACGTCCCGCAGCATCGGCAGCCACAGCGTCACGGAGTTGCTTCAGGCGGAACTCCATGTTGTGGAAATCGGGAATTGTCTCGCCCAATGTATCTGGAATGTCGGCAAGCATAGCCTGGAAATTACCGAAGGCAGTTCCCGCATAATAGGAATATTCGGGGTTCACCGTCTCGTAAGTCTTGGCACGGGGAATAAAAGTCATGATACGCCAGTAGTTCTCACCGTCATACCAATAGGTTTTCCCTTCGGCCGTGGGGATGAAATGAAGCACTTTACGCTCGACATCGGCCTCTCCTTTCTCTTCCAGCTTCTTACGGATATGCCCGGTCACAGCCTCGATATTAGACTGTAACATCTCTACATTCTGGAAAATGGCATGATTGATACGTTGCAGAACATAGTCCGGCGCATCGGCCTCAACGGTGGTCACTTTGTACGTATCGTTAATCAGGCCTGAGCCTAAAGGCTTGATTTCACGAACCGTACCCTGCATTTGAAAATGAGATACAATAGATAAAAGGTCTTTCATGATAATAAATGAATTAATTTGTTTACAAAGATACGCCGATTGCCATCTATCAAAAGACAAGTATCGTTCGGCGCGCTTCCAAAATTATACATTTATCCAAACATAGCCGCAAAAACTGCCTAATAAATAAGAAGTCTTGTACAAAATATACCTATATTTGTAACTGAAACCTTAAAAACTACCCGAAAAGTGCGAACGTTTATCATCCGGCTGCTTCTTGTTTCAGTAAGCATGATTGCTGCAACCCTGCAGGCGCAGAACATCACCTTCAACCATCTGACAACCGACGACGGTCTGTCACAATTCTCCGTGAACAGCCTTTACATCGATGAAAACGGTGTCTTATGGATTGGAACCCGAGAAGGCTTGAACCGTTATGACGGAGAAGACATACAAACTTACAAGCTGCAGAAGAACGACCCTTACAGCCTTTTCTGCAACACCGTGCTGCGCATGGCCGGCAACCGTAACGGAAAAATCTACCTGCTCTGTACGGAAGGAGTAGCCGAGTTCAATCTCGCCACCCAAAGATTCACCACCCTGCTGCAAGGAAATGTGCACAGCATATATTACAAAGAGGCCCTTTTCATCGGAAAACAGAATGAAATCTACCGCTATAACGAGCAGACCGGGAACTTTGACCTCTATTACCAGCTTCCCGGAAAAAGTCTGGAAATCTGCTGTATGCATCTGGACAAAGGACAAATGTGGATTGGAACGACCACCGACGGAGCATACCGCCTGCAACTGGACAAGAACGAGCTGACCCACCCCATCCTGAAAGGCAACATCACCAGCATATACCAAGACAGCGAAGGCGAGTTATGGATTGGCAGCTGGGAAGAAGGGCTGCACCATGTAAAGACCGACGGAACCATCGAAATCTTTGAATACGACGCAAAGAACCCTTACAGCATCTCTTCCAACTTCGTGCGAGCCTGCTGTGAAGACAATCTGGGAAACATCTGGATTGGGACATTCAACGGATTGAACCGGTATGACAAAAGTACGGGACTCTTCCAGAACCACACTGCCAGTGATGCCCAGAGCGACGGACTGACACACTCTTCCATCTGGTGCATCGTAAAGGACAACCAAGGAACGCTGTGGCTGGGGACCTACTTTGGCGGCGTCAACTACTTCAACCCCGAGTACGAGATATACAGCCGCTATATGTATTCGCCCATCGAAAAGAAGGGGCTGAGCAATCCGGTTGTAGGCCGCACCATCGAAGACAAGGACGGCAATCTGTGGATTGGCACCGAAGGGGGCGGACTGAACTATTACAACCGCCGTACCCGTGAGTTCAAATGGTTCCGCCCGGAAATCGGTCCCAACAGTATTTCCCATAACAACATCAAGGCTCTCTATTATGATGCCTCCAAAGACATCATCTGGATAGGAACCCATCTGGGCGGACTGAACAGACTGGACATACGCTCGGGGCGATTCACACACTACCGCATGGAAGCAGGTAATCCGGAGACCTTGCCTTCCGACATCATCCGCGATATCGCGCCTTACCAAGACCACCTGGTGATAGCCACCCAAAACGGAATCTGCCTCTTCGACCCTGCCAACGGGAAATGCCAACAACTGTTCCAGGACAGCAAAGAAGGCAAAAAAATCAAGATGGTGGCAGATGTCACTTTCGACAGCAACGGTACGCTCTGGATTGCAGCCACGGGCGAAGGTGTGTTCAGCTACCGTTTCGATACCGGCAAACTGACCAACTACCGCCATGATACTGCCGACCCACACAGCATCAGCAACAACAATGTAAACAACATTACCCAAGACAGCAAAGGCAATCTGTGGTTCGCCACTTCGGGCAGCGGACTGGACTTATACCGCCCTGCCAGCAACGACTTCGAGAACTTTGACCAAGCGAAGAACGGCCTTTCCAGCGACTGTATCTATGAGACGGAGGAATCCCCCACCAGCGGCAAACTGCTGCTCATCACCAACGAGGGCTTCTCCATCTTCGACTACCGGCAAAAGGCATTCCTGAACTACAGTGCCGAAAACGGTTTCCCAATGACTGCCGTCAATGAGAATGCCCTTTGCGTGACCCGTGACGGAGAAATATTCCTGGGAGGCACGCAGGGAATGATTTCTTTCCACGAAATGGAGTTGAACTTCACACCAAAACCCTACAAAATCATCCTCTCCCGCCTCATTGTGAACGGAACGGAAATACAAGTGGGAGATGAGACCGGTATCCTGCAGCAGTCCTTGTACTGCACCCCCGAGATTACGCTCAACGCTGACCAGTCCATGTTCAGCATAGAGTTCGCCACTTCAAACTATGTAGCCGCCAACAAAGACGACATCATCTATAAGCTGGAAGGCTTCTCCAACGACTGGAACAGTGCCCGTGGACTGCACAACATCACCTATACCAACCTAAACGCCGGAACCTATAACTTGATTATAAAGCCCAACGGAAAAGACGAGAGCCTTTGTCCGCAAGTCCACCTGACCATACACGTGTTGCCTCCCTACTACAAGACTCCCCTTGCCTATCTTATCTACCTGATAGTGACGGGAATCCTGCTCTGGTATCTGGTGCGTACCTACAAGTCCAGAATCAAGTTGCGTGAATCACTGAAGTACGAACAGAAGCACATCCGTGACGTAGAGGCCCTGAACCAGTCAAAGCTACGTTTCTTCACCAACATTTCCCATGAATTCCGCACCCCGCTGACACTCATCGTGGCCCAAGTGGAAACGCTGATGCAACTCCAGAACTTCACGCCTGCCATATATAACAAGGTACTGGGCATCTACAAGAACAGCATACAGCTACGGGAACTCATCACCGAGCTGCTCGACTTCCGCAAGCAGGAACAAGGGCACATGAAGATAAAGGTAAGTCCACACAACATCGTGAACTTCCTATACGAAAACTATCTGCTTTTCCTGGAATATGCCAGCGCCAAACAAATCAGCCTCTACTTCGAGAAGGAAACAGACAGCCTCGAAGTATGGTATGACCAAAAACAGATGCAGAAAGTGATAAACAACCTGCTGTCCAACGCCGTCAAGCATACCAAGGCGGAAGACAGCATCACCCTCAGCATCAAGACCGAAGGCAGCAATGCCGTCATCCGCGTAACCGATACCGGCAGCGGCATAGATGCCCGGGAAGTGGACAAGATATTCGACCGCTTCTACCAGATAGACCAAATGGACTCTACAGATGCAAGCAAGACGGGTACGGGTATCGGCCTGGCATTGACGAAGGGTATCGTGGAGCTCCATCACGGCACCATCCGTGTGGAAAGCGAACTGGGCAAAGGTAGCAGCTTCATCGTAAACCTGCAATTGGGGAACGCACAGTTTGACGAAGAGCAAATAAATAAGAATGCAGACAGTGTGCAACAAATAGAAATTCCCAAACCGGAAAACGATGCCCTGCTCAAGGCGGAGCTGGAAGAGAGTGCTCCCATCAAACGACTCCCGGATGCAAAAATCCTGATAGTGGAAGACAACGACTCCATCCGCGACATGCTGGCAGGTATCTTCAAGCCCTTCTACGAAGTGCTGACTGCGGCCGACGGAGCGGAAGGACTCGCACTGGTGCGCAGCGAAATGCCCAATATCGTAGTCAGCGATGTAGTAATGCCCAACATGTCGGGAACGGAACTGTGCAAACAGATAAAGAGCGACTTCAACACCTGCCATATTCCCGTGGTACTGCTCACGGCACGTACTGCCATCGAACAGAATATCGAGGGACTGCGCATCGGTGCGGATGACTATATCACCAAGCCGTTCAACACCAATCTATTGATTTCGCGCTGCAACAACCTCGTGAACTCGCGCATCCTTCTGCAGGAAAAGTTCAGCAAGCAGCCGCAAGCCTTTGTACAGATGCTTGCCACCAACCCCATAGACAAGGAGATTCTGGACCGTGCCATGGCAGTCATCGAGCAACATCTGGACGATACGGAGTTCAACGTCAACGTCTTTGCCCGTGAAATGGCAATGGCACGCACCAATCTGTTCACCAAGCTGAAGGCTATCACCGGACAAACTCCGAACGACTTTATCCTGACCATCCGCCTGAAGAAAGGCGCTCTGATGCTGCGCAACAATCCGGAGCTGAATATCACTGAAATTGCGGACCGGATCGGTTTCAGTTCTTCACGCTATTTCTCCAAATGCTTCAAGGACATTTACCATGTCAGCCCACTGGCCTACCGCAAAGGAGAGAATGGAGGAGAGGAAAGTACGGAAGACAGTGAAGAGACATCTTAATATTGTACATCAAGCCATCGCATGATACGGTTTGTACTTTTTCTCCCTTCCCTTGTACTTCCTTATACACCCGATTCCATAAAACCTCTTACCTTTGACCTCAGAATTACAATCTAAAGTCAAAGAACTATGAAGCATTTTTCCCCCTTGTGGTCTCTGATTCCCGGTGCAGCCCTGATAGCGGGATGCGGAAGCCAACCTAAAGACAAGACTTCGGAGCACTCGCCGCAGAAGCCCAATGTAGTATATCTGATTGCTGATGACCTGGGTATCGGCGACCTGAGCTGTTACGGTGCCACCAAAGTAAGCACTCCCAACATTGACCGCCTTGCCGGACAAGGCATGCAGTTTACCAACGCTTATGCCACTTCTTCCACCAGCACCCCTTCCCGCTTCGGCCTGCTGACAGGCATGTATCCCTGGCGACAGAAGAATACCGGCATTGCTCCGGGCAATTCCGAACTCATCATCGATACCGCCTGCGTCACTATGGCCGATATGTTCAAGGAAGAAGGCTACGCCACTGCAGCAGTGGGCAAGTGGCACCTCGGCCTGGGTCCTAAAGGCGGTACAGACTTCAACCACTCCATCAAACCGAACACCCAAGACATCGGCTTTGACTATGAATACATCATCCCCGCTACCGTCGACCGCGTTCCCTGCGTCTTTGTAGAGAACGGACATGTAGTGGGTCTCGACCCCAACGACCCTATCACTGTGAGCTACGACCACAAGGTCGGTGACTGGCCCACCGGTCTCGAAAACCCCGAACTCGTCAAGATGAAACCCAGCCAGGGGCACAATAACACCATCATCAACGGCATCCCCCGCATCGGCTGGATGACCGGCGGCAAATCCGCCCTTTGGACAGACGAAGACATTGCCGACGTGATTACAGACAAAGCTAAGAACTTCATCACAGCCCATAAAGACGAACCTTTCTTCCTTTATATGGGTACGCAAGATGTACATGTTCCCCGCGTGCCACATCCGCGTTTCGCCGGCAAGAGTGGTTTGGGCGTACGTGGCGACGTCATCCTCCAGCTGGACTGGACCGTGGGTGAAATCATGCACACTTTGGACAGCCTCGGCATTGCCGACAACACCATTTTTGTATTCTGCAGTGACAACGGTCCCGTCATAGACGACGGCTATCAGGACCAGGCACGCGAACTGCTGAACGGCCATACTCCCATGAAGCACTACCGCGGCGGGAAGTACAGCGCTTTCGATGCCGGTACCCGCATTCCCTTCATTGTACGCTGGCCCAATGGCATCAAACCCGGCAAACAACAAGCCCCCTTCTCCATGATTGATGTATACGCTTCATTCGCCGCCCTGCTGAACCATCCGCTGGAAGCAGGCATCGCTCCCGACAGCCGCGACCAGCTCAACAACTTCCTGGGAACCGATACTGCCGGATGTGACTATATTGTACAACAGAATCTGGACAATACACTCTCCATTATCCAAGGAGACTGGAAATACATAGAGCCCAGCGACAAGCCGGCACTGGAGTATTGGACAAAAATAGAAATGGGCAACGCCCCGCAGCCCCAACTGTACAATCTTTCCATTGATCCGTCCGAAAAAGACAATGTGGCAGAAGCCCATCCGGACAAGGTAAAAACGCTCTCTGCCCTACTGGAAGAGGTGAAGGAAGCAAAGAACCAAAGTGAAAGGGAATAAAAGTACAAGAGTGGTATAGTTCGCAAGTTTTGTACGAATTCGTACTTTTTGCGAACTATTAACTAATGCATTTGTATATTCCATCCCCTACATTTGCGATGTGATTCAACTCTGAAGTGAGTACAAAACAAAGAAACAACCTTTATTAATAACTAATTAAATTAATATTTATGAAACAGAAATCCAGCTTCTTTAAAGCATTAGGTATTATGTTGCTTTCTGTCCTATTTGCCACGCAGGCCAATGCACAGAATCTCACAGTAACAGGTACAGTGACTGACAACTTAGGTCCGGTGATTGGTGCTTCTATCCAGGTGGAAGGAACAAGTAACGGATGTATCACAGACATTGACGGAAACTACACCCTTCCCAATGTTCCGGCAAACGCAACTCTCGTATTCTCCTATATCGGATATCAGACACAAAAGATTGCCGTAGGCGGAAAGACCAAAATCGACGTAAAACTGGCAGAAGACAGCCAATTGCTGCAGGAAGTTGTCGTAGTGGGTTACGGCGTTCAACGTAAGAGTGACCTGACCGGTGCAGTTGCTTCTGTAAAAGCAGCAGATGCATTGAAGAATACCCCGACCGGTAATGTATCCGATGCATTGCAGGGACGTATGGCCGGTGTATCAGTTCTCTCTGGTTCCGGTAATCCTACTGAAGACAATACCATCCGTGTACGTGGTATCAACTCTATCACAGCAGAAACCGGTCCTTTGGTTGTTATCGACGGTTTCATCGGTGGTTCCCTTCAGTCGTTGAATCCTTCCGATATTCAATCTATCGAAGTATTGAAAGACGCATCTGCAACAGCTGTTTACGGTTCTCGCGGTGCAAACGGTGTCCTCTTGGTTACTACTAAAAATCCTGACAAAGATAAATTGACTGTATCTTTTAATGCTTTTGCTAATATCAAGACAGTAGCTAAGTATGCTGACAACCTCTCTCCATACGAATATGCCAATTTGGTGAACGAATTCGGTAAAGAAAAATTTGGTTATGAAGACAACCACTATTACAGTGCAGCAGAGCTAGAAGCTTTCAAGAACGGAACAGCAGGTTTCGATTACTCAAGAGAAATTTTCCGCACTGCAGTTACCCAGAACTATGAACTCTCTATAGCCGGTGGTGGCGAGAAAACCACTTTCTTAGCATCACTCCGTTATCAAGATGACAAAGGTATCATTAAAGAATCAGACAGTCAAATCTACAGTTGGCGCTTGAAGATGGATACTAAAATCAAAAAATGGTTGACAGCCGGACTGAATATTTATGGACACTATCGCAATAATACAGCTCCCCGTATCACACAATACGATGGTTTGATTCAACAAGCCATGTACTTCCCTAGCACAATCTCTCCTAAAAAGGAGAACGGAGAATATAACAACGCCTTCTTTGATGGCAGTCCAACCTACAATCCTATGGGATACATTTGGGAATCAAACAACTCCAACAAGACCATTAATAATCGTCTTCAGGGATACGTACAGTTCAATATATTGGATGGACTAACATTCCGTTCACAATTAGGTGTCCTATTCGACAACCGACTGAACACTTCAGTAGAAAACGAAGATAGCTATTACAACTACAAGAACAAAATGACCCAAGGACAATCGCGCAGTTACTGGAATACTTCCTGGCTGAACACCAATACACTGAGTTATGTCAAGGAGTTCAATAAAAATCACCGTATCAATGCAACAGCTGTATTCGAACAATCCTACGATAATAATTACAACCACACAAGTACTGCCTATAATCTGGATTATATCGACCGTATTGGTATTAACAACTTGGCATGGTCTGACGCTAATCTTGCCGCTATCGGTTCAGATCGCATCATCAATACATTGATGTCAGGCATGTTACGTGTCAATTATGTATTCATGAATCGCTATATGATTACGGCTTCCATACGCGCCGACGGCTCTTCACGATTGAAAGACAAATGGTGTTACTTCCCTTCCGCCGCTTTGGCTTGGGATTTGAAACAAGAAAACTTCTTGAAAGAGAACAGTTTCATCGACCAACTAAAACTTCGTTTAGGTTATGGCTCCGTAGGTAATCAATCAGTAGAAGCTTATCGTATTTACTCCAAAATGTCACCCGTAAGAAACAGCGATGGCAGCACTTCCTATAAAGTAGACCGTCCCGCCGCTCCTTACCTAAAATGGGAACGTAACGACCAGGTCAATGTCGGTATTGACTTTGGTATTCTCAATGGTCGCGTTCGCTTAACAGCCGATTGGTACAACAAAGTATCCAAAGACATTCTACTGGAACTGGCACAACCTACCCACATGGGATACTCGTCATTACTTATGAATTCTGGTGAAATTAAAAATACTGGTGTTGAATTTACTATTAGTGCAGACCCTTTTACCAATAAAGATTTCAACTGGCACACAGACCTTACTTTGGCACACAACAAAGGTACTTATGCCAGTATACCAACTCCCAACCACCGCCAACAGCAAGCTGGTAACTACCAGAACCAATTATTCCAAATGATTGAAGGTGAAAAATTAGGGACATTCTGGGGATATACCTTTGACGGTATCTGGCAGGAAGATGAAGTAAACGCTCCATTCATTGATGCCAACGGGAACGCCACTGGTGAGACCAACGGTAAAGTATATGGAGTTGTTGCAGGTAATTCTAAATATATAGATGTCAACAAAGACGGAAAGATTAACACTGAGGACCAAGGCATTATCGGTTGCGGACAACCGACATTCAACTGGGGTTGGAACAATAGTTTCAATTACAAGAACTTCGACTTTTCATTCTTCGTAGTAGGCTTCCACGGATTCGACATCTATAATGCGACCAAACAGATAGGCTTCGGTCTCATCGGAAGTCAACAGGTAGCTGGTGTAACCCCAATGCGTGACTTCTTGGACCGTTGGACACCTACCCATACTAATACGAATGTACCAGGTTTTACCAATGGAGGAACCGAAAACAAAGATTTCTTCTCCACGCGATTTGTTGAGAACGGAAGTTTTATCAAGATGAAAAGTATTACCTTGGGTTACACATTACCAGAATTGGCTTGTAAAGCATTAGGCATCAGCAACCTGCGCGTATATGCTTCTATTCAAAACCCGTTCCACATTACCAGCTATTCTGGACTGGATCCTGAAGCTACCATGGGTAGTCCATTGGTACAAGGTGTAGACTGGGGTGCATATCCTAACAGCCGTAACTACCTCATTGGTTTAAACTTTGCATTCTAATGATTAACTTTATTAAACAAAAGAACGATATGAAAAAATTAGCATATATAGTAATTACAAGTAGTATGTTCCTCACAACCTCTTGTGTGGACCTGACTCAAGAGCCACAATCCTTCATTACAGAAGAAGAATATATTGCACGTATGGATTTGACCAGCCTGCAACAAGCTACAACAGGGCTTTACAACGATTTATGGAATGGTAACTACGGATTCAACTGCCGCTTGCAACGCATCAATGTATGCGCAGATGACATTACATATCGTGCAGCAAAAGCCAACAATGAACTGGCTAATTACTACCGACTGACCCCCAATATCACAGCCAACAATGCAGACTACAAGACTACATGGGAATTATTCTTTACTGTAATCAACAACGCCAACAAACTCATCAACAAAGCGGTGCTTCCTGAAGACGCTACCTTAGCCAAACAATATGAAGAAGTATTAGGTGAAGCCTACTTCCTCCGTGGATTGTCTTATTTTTATCTGGTACGCATGTATGGTGATTTACCTCTGATTCTGACGGAAGAAGACGCTGCCACTAATATGCCGAGAACAGCTGTAGCCGACATCTATGACCAAGCTATTATTCCAAGTTTAAAAAAGGCAGTAGAACTGTTACCGACCAAGAGCCGTAGCGGTTTTAGCTCCACTCCCTCTAAATGGGCAGCTGAAGCCTGCCTCGCCGACGCCTACATGACTATGGCAGGCTGGCCTTTAAAAAAAGGACAAGAATATTATAGCCTGGCAGCTACAACAGCCAAAAATATCATAGACAACTCTGGACTGTATCTGACCGAGAGCTATGCTGAATTGTGGAAAGAAGCCAACAAAGAACAAGCCAATGAAGTGATGTTTGCCATCCACCATAGTGCAAAGCTAAAAACAGCCAGTAACTATGGGAAGTCCTATTATCCAGCCGATTTTATCCCCGCCGGTTGGGCCGATTATTACGGTAACGAAGCCTTCTACTTGAACTATCCAGACGATGAACGGAAAGCCTGGAACTACATGACGGAATGGAACACTAAAAGTGGCCATGTCACTTACAAAGAGAGCGGTGACAAGTTACCTGCTATCTCGAAATATTACAACTATGATAATGGCGCACCGGGTAGTAGCCAGCTTGCCAACGGTATCACCTGCATCTATCGTTATGCCGAAGTCCTGCTGATGTATGCCGAAGCCTCCACTCGTGCAACCAACAGCGTGAATACGCAAGCTATCCAGGCTATTCAGGAAATACAGAAACGTGCCGGATATGCAGACAGCCAACTGACTACCACTACCGACCCCACCGCTTTCACCACTGCAGTGTCCAATGAGCGAGGATGGGAATTCTTTGCCGAAATGAAGCGTTGGTTCGAACTAGTCCGTCTCGAGAAGGTAAGTGAAGTAAGAGCCGAGACTTGGGATGGTTCACTTTTCCAAAGAAACAACCATTATTATTTCCCAATCCCCTACCAACAGATTGAGTTAACACAATGGACCAATAATGCCGGTTATTAATAGAAACAGAATAACACAAAACTTCTAACCTTATTTATCAAGAAATCAAATAGACCTTAATCAATTTGATATGTACGAAAGGGAGGGGCCGTGAGGTTCCTCCCTTTTATTTATCAATACAATGAATACTGCCCCAAAGACATCCAACCAAATAAGGAATGGTCTTGAACGTCAAAAGCAACTATATCACACTATTCCCAATATACCATTAGAGCCTGACATCGCGACAGATATTATTCATTTTGAAACTTTTGTGTAGAAACAAAAGTAGTGAGTAGACCGATATAGGCCCAGAAAGTAATCAATAAAAGAATCTATATCATTGATTTGTCATTCTATCCACACGTATTACCCCCGGTTTTCCACAAAACATCCTCTGCGGCATAGGTACTTTGATTTCCCTTCCATTGAGAACAATCCGAATCCCTTTCAGAGCCGCATTCATGCAAGCATCGGTGACAGAAACCACAATCTCCCCTGCTTCTTCCCTTATCAGCACCGCACACGGGGCAGAAGCGGAAAGAGACAAACCTTCTGCCTGCAAACCTTTATTGCCGGGATACAAGACAGCTTCCACCACCTTTCCATCCATAGAGCAGACCGCCTGCACCAGGGTATCGTTCTGCAATACCCGGAACGGCAGTTCATCCGATGGTATCTGCCGGCCTGCATAAACCACATAGCCATAGGTATCATCAACCGGACGCTGTCCATGATTTGCCCACAGACGGAGGATTCTGGCTTCTGAGGGCAAGCCTTGTTTCTTTTCATTCACCTTGTTCCGCTTCACCCAATCTGTGGGACGAGTCTCGCAAGTAACAAATGCTTCACGGGTATACTCAGGAAGTATCCGATAGGCAAACTTACCTTTCTGCACCAGCCAGAGGGGAGTACCATCTGCCGACAAAAGCGAGTGAGTGCCGGAAGCGACAAGCTCCATTTTTCCCCTTTTCATCGAGAAAACTTCATCCGTCCAAGCCGTCTGGTCGATGGTGGTACGAATCTCCCCATCCAGTTCAGGACGCTTATTGGTTACGCCCGCACCCAAAGCTACCATGTAATCTCCCAGAATGAAATAAGACTTATATGCCTTGAAGCCATAAAGAACCTCGTTCAAGCCCTCACTGTTCCCCTTGTCGTTCACACCCTCTTTCGCAGAAGCGTTCATCTTTTCGAAGATATATCCTGCAACGGCATTACTCCCGCCATCCGTAGCACCGGCAGCAAAATTACTCCTGCTGCAATAACCACGCCAATTCTCTACGGGAACCAGCTTGTCCATGCCTTCGCGTGCAGTCACACCCGGGGAAGCGGTGACATCCCAACCGCCCATAATCCGGAAATACTCATCGCCGCTGCGCTGGAACAACGTCATTCCATCCGTCGGATAGAAATTGTAGGCATCAGCAAAACTGGCGGCACTCTCCAGTCCGTCACAACGGACAGAGGCCATATTAATCGTGATATGATAGTCGGGGGTCTTCTTTATCAAGTCGTCGTTGTTGAAGAACCAACGGGTACCGGAATAGATGCCCGGAGCATACTCCTCCATCATGATGCGATTCTTCTTCACCTCTTGCTGCAATTGCAACAGTTCCCGCTGCTCTTCGGGGGTGAAAGAGTCCATCCAGTTGCCGATAAGGTTATCCAGCATTCCGGCATAAGGGATGGAAAGCTCTGTGGGATTATATACATACGAGCCACGGTCCAGGCAAGGAAGGCGATATCCCTTATAATAATACCAGGCACCACCACGCAGGAAATTAAGAAGTGCCTGCACATTATCCCGGCCCAGATTCTTGGCCCAGGGAGAGCCTTTCAGCATATTCAGCATTTTAAGTGCATTGGAAGTCCCGTCAATGGGATAGCCCCAAATCAGGCATTGCTTTCCATGTCCCCAACCTGCCCCGTCGGCAGTGAATCCCTCAGTCCAAAAAGCATCGGAATACGTAGTTTGGGAGGTCATACTGATACCGCGCTGGCAAACTTCCGCCAGCAAGTCTATCATAGGAATGGAACGGTACATGGCGGCCACGGGCAATAGGGAACGATAGGCCAATGCATTGCCGCCCACCCACCACACATGGTTGCGGAAACGGGAAATGGAAACTACATTCCCATCGGTTTCGTCGTGGCGGAGAGGTTGGGTCCAGGCTTGTAAGGCAATGGTTTTCAACATATCACATGCCTCTTGCAGCAATGTGCCGCCTTTCCCGCCTTCCGCATCATCCATCTGTTTCAGATAGCAGAAATAAGTATTGACCGCTGCCGTAGGTATGGCAAAGCAAGATGCATGGAAACGGGGACCGTCATTGGGGCGTCCTGCCTCGATACCGCCGTAATGCAAGATTGCCTTCAGCACTTTACCGGACAAGGCCTGCTCTTCTGTCAGTTCACCTTTACGATAGGCATCCGCTACTTTCCAGATACGGTTGAAGGCATCCGCCACGAACAAGCCTATTTCGGCCTGCGGGTTGGAGTAAGGCTTCTGAAAGGCATTCTCTTTGCGGAATTGCTCTTCCTGCTCCCTTAAACCAGAAAAGATACCGTCGGCAGTGAGTTGTGCCAGGCACTCCTGCGCACTCAACCGGGTGTCCAGGGAATGATAACGGTAAGGATGCTGCGCAAAGGAAGCGCGGAAAGCCTCGATGGACTTCTCCTTCTCTGCATCCCCCCGCTGCCGGGCTTCGTTGTAGTAACGGTGATAATTATTGAAAGCAAACTGCGTTTCCTTCTCCTGCGGAAAAGCGGTTGCGGCCAAGCAAAGGCCGAGAATGGTCAGAATAAGGTTTCTCTGCATATTAGAATCGTATTGGTTATTGTATAATGTCCGATTATATTTTCAGCAAATATAATGAAAGGCAGAGGGAAGAAATGACGGCAATCATACAAAACAGATGCAGTTTTCGTACGGAACTGGCTGAGTGCGGCAGCAGGCATAAAAAGATTGGCTATCTTTGTTTCATCATAATAACCTTATTAACAACATTCCCCATGAAAAGACATCATCTGCTTTTTCTCTTTGCCGCTTTCATAGCTATAACGTCTTCTGCCCAGAAGCTGGACAATCTGGTAGAACTGAAACAGAAGTCGGAAAACCCACTGTTTCATCACTTGGACAAAGCTCCACGTACACCAGCTTTCGAGTGCGAAGGCTATTGGGCCTGGGGAAGTTCGGTAGTGAAAGGAGATGACGGCAAGTACCATATGTTTGTTTCCCGCTTTCCCAAGAGCTTGCCGTTCCATCCGGGATGGATGGTAGCCTCGGAGATTGTACATGCCGTGTCCGAGGTACCGCAAGGACCTTATCGGTTCAGCGAAGTGGCCCTCCCTGCCCGTGGTGCGCAATACTGGGACGGACGCTCCACACACAATCCACGCATTTTGAGGCAGAACGGAAAATACTACCTTATCTATATGGGTTCCACCCACCCCTTTGCCGACCCTACTTACGAACAACTCACCCTGGAAAGCCCCTGGTGTACCGTTGCCCGTGCCAATAAACGTGTGGGACTGGCCGTTGCCGACTCGCCCTACGGTCCGTGGAAACGCTTGGACGAGCCCATCTTGAAGACCAAGCCCAATACTTTCTACAGTTTTCTGACCTCAAATCCCTCGCCTATCATTCAAGAAGACGGTTCGGTGATGATGATATTCAAGGGACGACATTACACGAACGGTTACCTGCACTCGGCCATGAGCCTCGGAATGGCTTATGCCCCTACCATAGAAGGTCCTTATCGGGTGCTGAACAATGACTATCCCATCTTTGAAGTAGACGGTCAGGGCGAAGCGGAAGACCCTTTCCTCTGGAAAGATGCAGACGGCTATCATGCCATCTTCAAAGACCATGTAGCCAAGTTTACCGGCGAACGGGGCGGAGGCGTCATGGCACATTCCAAAGACGGCATCCAATGGACTGTAGATAAAGACCCGAAAGCCTACTCGCTCACCGTGGAATGGGAAGACGGCAGCGTGGAGAAGCAAGGGCAACTGGAACGCCCCTTCATCCTCTTCGAGGACGGAAAGCCTGCCTACATCTTCTTTGCCACGATGGACGGGCCCGGAGGATTCGAAAATGCATCCCGTTCTTGGAATATGGTGATTCCCATCAAAGATCGGAAGTAAAAATGTGTATCTTTGCAGCCATGAACGAGAACATATTACCCATCCACTTCGCCCCGCTGCAAGGCTATACCGATGCCGTCTACCGGCGGGCGCATGCACGCATTTTCGGCGGCATAGAGACCTATTACTCTCCTTTCGTACGCATGGAGCACGGAGAAATCCGACGGAAAGATGCCCGTGACATTGAGCCGGACCACAACCCGGACCTGCACCTCATCCCCCAGCTCATTGCTCCGGATACGGACAAGTTGGAG
>OGQM01001402.1_pt1 | contig 16961 bp, 10 predicted proteins | sample 1553191 | NCBI WGS metagenome assembly OGQM01 (sample SAMEA2579954, study PRJEB22360) | human gut metagenome | biome: human gut; feature: human-associated habitat; material: faeces | place: Denmark | collected 2008/2010 | reverse complement strand
ATAAATTTTAATAAATATTACAATTTTATTATATTATGTTATAATTATTTTAGGTTTATTGATATTTGGAGGTGATTATATGTATGTTTCTGTTCTTACACAAATTGGGGCTAAAGCAGTTGATCAAACTTTTTTTTATCATGTTCCTAAGTTATTAGAAAATAATATTAAAATTGGTGTTAGGGTTAGAATTCCTTTTGGAAATATGATACTAGATGGATTTGTACTTGGTATTTCTGATAATAGTAGTTATGATAATAGTAAGATTAAGGATATTATTAATGTTATTGATAAGGAACCTGTTCTTAATAAGGAGATGTTACTTCTTGGTAAGTATATGAGTGATAATCTATTGGCTTCTTTATCTTCTTGTTATCAGGTAATGCTTCCAAAAGCATTAAAAGCGGAAGTTAAAAGTAATATTAAGATTAAATATGATAGATATTTACATAGAATTAAGAGTATAGAAGAGATTGATAGATATATTGATAATTGTAAGTATGAAAGTCAAATTAATTTGCTTTGTAAGTTAAAAGAGGGGGATATTTTAATTACTAAGATGTCTAGTAGTATTAATACTATTATTAAGTATGGTTTTGCTAGTATTATATATGAAGAGTGCAAGAGATATAAGTATGATGGTATTAGTAATTATAAAAGAGTTAATTTAACTGATAAACAAAGATTGGTTAGTGATACTATTATATCTTCTTTTGGTAAGAGTGATACTTTTCTATTATATGGCGTTACTGGTAGTGGTAAGACTGAGGTATATATGGATGTTATTGAAAAGGCTATTAATAATGGGAAAAGTGCTATAATGTTAGTACCAGAAATTGGACTTACTCCTCAAATTGTTGGTAAGTTTATATCTAGATTTGGTAATGTTATATCGGTTTTACATTCTAAATTATCTGATAGTGAAAGATATGATGAATATCGTAAGATTACTAATGGGGAATCTAAGATTGTTATTGGTACTAGGAGTGCTATCTTTGTTCCTTTTAATAATATTGGTGTTATTATTATTGATGAAGAGCATACTTCTTCTTATAAGCAAGATAATAATCCTAGATATTCCGCTATTAATGTGGCTGAATGGAGAAGTAAATATCATAATTGTCCTTTGGTACTTGGTAGTGCTACTCCTAGTTTGGAAAGCTTTGCTAAAGCTGGTAATCATGTGTATAAACTTCTTTCTTTAACAGAAAGAGCTGGGGGGAGTGTTCTTCCTATTGTTAATATTGTTGATATGAAAGAAGAGGTTAAGAAGGGTAACTTTATTTTATCTGATATGCTTAAGAATAAAATTTCTGAGGTTTTAAGTAAAGGTGAGCAGGCTATTATTCTTCTTAATAGAAGGGGTTATTCTAGTACTATTAGTTGTAAGGAATGTGGATATGTATATAAGTGTCCTAATTGTGATATTACTTATACTTATCATAAGAGTAGTAATAATCTTAAATGTCATTATTGTGGTTATTCGATGGTACTTCCTAACAAATGTTCTATATGTGGTAGTGATAATTTGAAGGATTATGGACTTGGTACGGAAAAATTAGAAGAAACTCTTAATAGTTTGTATAAGGCTAAAATTGTAAGAATGGATGTTGATACTACTAGTAAGAAAGGACAGCATCAAAAGATTATTGATGATTTTGAAGAACATAAGTATGATATTTTAATCGGTACACAGATGATTGCTAAGGGGCTTGATTTTCCTTTGGTTACTTTAGTTGGGGTTGTATCTATTGATAGTAGTCTTACGTCTCCTGATTATAGGGCTAGTGAAAATACTTTTCAATTATTATCACAAGTTTCTGGTAGAGCTGGTAGAAGTGAGAATAAGGGTGAGGTTATTGTTCAAACTTTTAATCCAGATCATTATGCTATTACTTTGGCTAAGAATCATGATTATATAGATTTTTATAAAGAAGAGATGAAGGTAAGAAAAATGCTTAAGTATTCTCCTTATTATTATATGGTTCTTGTATCTATTACTTCTAAGGATTATGAACTTGGATTTAAAGAAGCTAATAAGATTGGTAGTTATATTAGAAATAATATTAGTAGCGATAGTATTGTTTTAGGTCCTACTATGGCTAATATGTTTAAAGTTAATAATATTTATCACTATCAAATTATTATTAAATATAGAAAAGATGATAGTCTTATGAAAGTACTTAAATTTATTATAGATATGCAAGTGAAAAATAACAAGATTGATGTTTCGATTGATTTTAATCCTTCGAGAATTTAACTCTTGTTTTCTTTTCCTTTTTATTGTATAATTGTTTTAGATAATATACGATGATAGGGAGATTGGATGTGATGGATATGAAGAAGAAAATTAATAATAAGGGGTTTACTTTAATAGAATTACTTGCTATTATTGCTATTACGGCAATAGTACTTGGTATTGGTACTTATGGTATTGTTGATTTGGTTACTAAGTCTAAAGAAAAGGGTTCTTTAATTAGCGAAACTAGTATTAAGGAGAGTGCTAGTTTATATGCTGATGAAGCTGGTGATAGTTTATGGATTGATCCTGGTAGTGGGAATTATAAATATTATTGTATAACTATTGAGGAACTTATTAATAAGGGTATTATTAAGAAGAATGCTAAACTTCCTAAGGGTATAGATAAATATAATTATGTTTCGATTAAGAAAAATAAGGTTACTTTTGTTAATGGAGAATCTTTAATAATAAAAGATGCACTTGATGGTAGTGCTGATGCTAGTGTATGCGTTGGAAATATTATTAAAGAAAAAATAGAAATTGCTCCTAAAGAAAAAAATGTTACTAGTTACACTGATGAAATTGATAGTGTTTTTGATGATTTGGTTGGAGAATCTAAAATTATTGATAAAACTTGTTATTTTAATAAAGATAGTTCTTCAATAGTTAGAGATGATGGGCATAAAGGTGATTTTGATAAGTCTTCAAATACTTGTTTAATTAAGGGATTAGATGATGAGACAATTTATTATTATAAAACTTGTATGACGACAGAAAAGGGTTCTATTATTTGTTCTAATTCTTATAGTACTAGTACGGCTTCTTTTGTTAGTCCAGAATTTTCTACAAAAGATGATACTATTACAATTAAATATAAAGATGATAATGTAAAGGAACCTTACCATTATTTTAAATCTAATGTTAATGGTAATAGTGATAAGAATGTTAGTGAGTGTGTACTTGGTAGTGATAATAAATTTACTTGTAGTGGTAGTACTAGTAATATTACTAAGGATAAGTGGTATAAGGTTAATGAAAATGGAGTTAAGATTACTTATAAGGATAATGAAATTAAGAATGGTGATATTACTGCTAGAATAATGGATGGTACTGGTAATTATAAAGATAGTGATAAGAAGTTTAATTTGTACCGAACAGTATTTAAGAAGGGTAATGCTGATAAGATTAATAATAGTACTAATGATATTACTAATATTTGTTTGAATGATATTGATAAGAAATGTAATATTAAATCTCCTAGTATTAGTAAAGATGGTTATACAATAGTAGGATGGAATACTGATAGTAGTGCTAGTAGTAGTATATGGAAGGCAAATACTTCTAAGGATATTGATGGTAGTAATACTTATTATCCTATTATTAAAAGTAGAGTTAATATTAAACTTAATGTTAATGGTGGTAGGGTAACAGAAAAGACTTCAAAAGGTGGTACATATACTACTGATTCTTCTGGTATTATTAGTAGAAATGGTAAAAATATTTTCCATACTATTAATTATGGTGAAAAAATGAATAGTAGTGGTCTTGCTAATTATAATAATAAAGATTATTTATATATTACTAAGAATGGTTCTATTGTTACTAAGAATAAGGAATGGATTTGTTTAAGTGGATGTACTACTAGTGGAAAAGTATATAGTCAATATGAAGCATATAGTTCTGATGATTTTTGTGATGCAAAAGAGAAAAGTTGTACTGTAGTACTTGGGGTTAATTGGAAAAATGAGAATTATACTTTAACTTATGATAATAATGGTGGTAGTGGGTGCACTAGTAAATCAATGAATTATGGTGATGAATATGGTACTTTATGTACACCTAGTAAACGTGGTTATGCTTTTGTAGGTTGGTTTGATAATAATTATAAAAATAGTCCTCTTAATTATTATGCTGACACTTATAGTGATTTAAAGAATGCTTTTGGTTATGATGCTAATCGTTTATATAAACATTACTTTGAATATGGTTTAAAGGAAGGTAGAAGAATATCTCAGTATATATCTTCAGATATATATAATACGGAAGGTAATAAAACGATATATGCTGGTTGGAAGGGTGTAGTTTATAGAATTAATTATAATGCAAATGGTGGAACTGGTACTATGGAAAGTAATAATGCTGAATTTGGTACTAATGTTACTATTAAGAATAATGGCTTTACACGTGATGGTTATACATTTGCTGGTTGGACAACAAAAAGTAATGGAACAGATGATGGCTATGGATGGACAGGTTGGAGTGGTACTTGGAACTATGCTGATGGTCAATACGGTATAGCGGAAAATAAACTTGTATTATATGCTAGATGGAAAAAGAATAAAGTATATATTAAACTTGATGCTAATGGTGGTAGGGTAACAGAAAAGACTTCAAAAGGTGGTACATATACTACTGATTCTTCTGGTATTATTAGTAGAAATGGTAAAAATATTTTCCATACTATTAATTATGGTGAAAAAATGAATAGTAGTGGTCTTGCTAATTATAATAATAAAGATTATTTATATATTACTAAGAATGGTTCTATTGTTACTAAGAATAAGGAATGGATTTGTTTAAGTGGATGTACTACTAGTGGAAAAGTATATAGTCAATATGAAGCATATAGTTCTGATGATTTTTGTGATGCAAAAGAGAAAAGTTGTACTGTAGTACTTGGGGTTAATTGGAAAAATGAGAATTATACTTTAACTTATGATAATAATGGTGGTAGTGGGTGCACTAGTAAATCAATGAATTATGGTGATGAATATGGTACTTTATGTACACCTAGTAAACGTGGTTATGCTTTTGTAGGTTGGTTTGATAATAATTATAAAAATAGTCCTCTTAATTATTATGCTGACACTTATAGTGATTTAAAGAATGCTTTTGGTTATGATGCTAATCGTTTATATAAACATTACTTTGAATATGGTTTAAAGGAAGGTAGAAGAATATCTCAGTATATATCTTCAGATATATATAATACGGAAGGTAATAAAACGATATATGCTGGTTGGAAGGGTGTAGTTTATAGAATTAATTATAATGCAAATGGTGGAACTGGTACTATGGAAAGTAATAATGCTGAATTTGGTACTAATGTTACTATTAAGAATAATGGCTTTACACGTGATGGTTATACATTTGCTGGTTGGACAACAAAAAGTAATGGAACAGATGATGGCTATGGATGGACAGGTTGGAGTGGTACTTGGAACTATGCTGATGGTCAATACGGTATAGCGGAAAATAAACTTGTATTATATGCTAGATGGAAAAAGAATAAAGTATATATTAAACTTGATGCTAATGGTGGTAGTGTTAGGGGTAGTACTACTTATGGTAGTTGTAGGACTAATAATAATCTTATCGGTTGTAGTTGGAATAGTCCTAAAGAATTATTTCATACTATTGATTATGGTGATTCTTTAGATAGTGCTGGTCTTGCTAATTATAATAATCCTGATTATTTATATATTACAAAAGATGGTTATTTTGCATATGCTAGTGAAGCTTGGATATGTGATTCTAGTAGTGGATGTAGTACTGTTGGTAAAACTTTTGATCAGGATAAGGCATATAAGGCTAGTGAGTTCTGTGATGCTTCAGGTGGAGATTGTACTGTAACTCTTAAAGTTAATTGGAAGAAAATTGATACTACTATTAATGATTGGAGATGTCATGATAAATATTCTTACTTTATTACTTATTGTGATTCTGATGATATGTGTGAATATACAGCAAGAGCATATAAAGAAAATGGTGCATCTTATTCGGAACGTGTTTATGGTAAGATAAATAGGAATAATTTAAATCTTAGTTCATGTTTTGTTGATAATATTGATGATTATAGATGCAATAGTAATGGTAAATATAAAATTACTACATGTAGTGTAACTACATGTATATATACTGAACTTAATGGTAATACTATGAACCCTAATAATCTTTATATTGTTGATAGAGATACGTTGAAAGAGTGTGTTCCGGATACTAAGACAATGTATGTCACTTCATCAAATGGAGTAAACTGTCGTTATGGTGCTGGAACTTCATATGGTATTGCTGTGGCCTATAGTTGCGGTGCTGCTTTAACTGTTAATGTAAATGCTACTAACGGATGGTATTATGTAACAAATGATGGATGTTACTCGGTTGGAAGTGCTTTGTCTTCAAGTAAACCTAGTAGTTGCGTTGGCTCTAGTGGTGGCGGAACAAGTGGTGGCTGTAAAAAAATTGTTAAATGTATTACTTCTGCTGGCTCTGATGCTCAGTGTCGTAGTAAGATTAGTTCCTTAGGTGGTTCTTATGCAGGCTATAATGGTAAAGGAGATTGCATAGGTAACTTCTGTCGTAGTTCTTGCCCTAGTGGTTCTGTTGAGACTGGAGGATTTTATTAGAAATGGTTGATATGAATAAAAAAATTAAAGTGTTATATTTATGTATTTTTATTATTTTATTGGTAATGATTGGCTTATTGATTTTTGTTTTTGTTAAAAAACAAGGAACTAAATTAGATGATAAAAACTATGAAACTTGGAGTTATACAAAATATGAAACTTATGATAATAATGGTAATAAGATAGATATTCCTTATGATATGGCTCCTTTTACCCTTACATTTTATGATGATAAAGTAGATGTTTGTTATGATAAATGTTACACCAATAATTATACAAAAAAAGATGATATATTAACTATTAATAATTCTGATTATTTTTCTGGGGTTTTTAAGGTTTCTTATGAAAATGATATGATGCTTTTAAAAGAGGATTCGGGGGAATTTAGCAGTACAGTATATTATTTTGAAAAACCATTAGGATGATACTTATTATATAGGACTATTAACATTTATTTTGTTAATGGTCTTTTCTTTTTTTTTAAAATATATTATAATTAGTCTTAGGATAGGTGTTATATATGAAAAGGATTAATAATAAGGGTTTTACTTTAATAGAGTTACTTGGTGTTATTGCTATTGTAGCGATAATACTTGGTATTGGTACTTATGGTATTGTTAATTTGGTTAATAAGTCTAAAGAAAAGGGTTCTTTAATTAGCGAAACTAGTATTAAGAAGAGTGCTAGTTTATATGCTGATGAAGCTGATGATAGTTTATGGATTGATCCTGGTAGTGGTAATTATAAATATTATTGTATAACTATTGAGGAACTTATTAATAAGGGTATTATTAAGAAGAATGCTAAACTTCCGGATAATATTAATAAGAGTAATTATATTTCTATTAAAAAGGATAAGGTTTCTTTAGTTAAGAGTGAACCTGTTATATTGGGTGATAATGCTGATGTTAATAGTAATGATTATAAGGCTTGTGTTAATAAGGAAACAGAAGAAAATAATTTATATACTATTAGCTATAATGCTAATGGTGGTAGTAATGCTCCTGGTGATCAGAGTAAAATAGAAAATAAAAGTATTAGTTTATCTAGTAGTAAACCTACAAGAACTGGTTATACTTTTGTTAATTGGAATACTAAAAAGGATGGTAGTGGAACTACTTATAAGGCTGGTGCTTCTTATAATAGTAATGCTGATTTGACTTTATATGCTCAGTGGAGGATTAATAAGGTATATATTAAGTTTGATGCTAATGGTGGTAGTGTTAGGGGTAGTACTACTAATGGTACTTGTAGTACTAGTAATAATGTTATTAATTGTTCTTGGAATGATAGTGAGGTATTCCATACTATAAATTATGGAGGCTCTTTAGATAGTGCTGGTCTTGCTAATTATAATAATCCTGAATATTTATATATTACAAAAGATGGTTATTTTGCATATGATAGTGAGACTTGGATATGTGATTCTAGTAGTGGATGTAGTACTGTTGGTAAAACTTTTGATCAGGATAAGGCATATAAAGCTAGTGAGTTCTGTGATGCTTCAAATGGTGATTGTACTGTAACTCTTAAAGTTAATTGGAAGAATATTGATGCAACTATTAATGATTGGAGATGTCAAGGTATTTATTCTTATTTTATTACTTATTGTGATCCTGATGATATGTGTGAATATACTGCGGTGGCATATAAGGAAAACGATAAATCTTATTTTGAATATACTGTTGGAAAGATAAATAGAACAACTTTAAATAATAGTTCTTGCTTTATAGATTCTATTAATGATTATAGATGCAATAGTAATGGTAAATATTATATTACTACATGTAGTGAAACTACTTGTAATTATACGGAATTTGATGGTAGCTCTGAATATGGAACTGTTGATAGGGATACGTTAAGAAATTGTATAACTCAAGAACATACGCATGTATGGAAAGCAAGGGGAATTAGAAAATTTGCTATAGGGCAATCAACACAGTTTACTTGTGGCAATTATCATAATTATGGATTTGCTGTTTATTGTAGTGTTTGTGGTATGTCGAAAGATTATTATAATAGTCATGTTGCTAAGATTGGTGAGAAATTTGTTTGTCCTGACTATCCGTATGGAATTCCTAATGGATGGAAGATATATGATGATTGTGCTATTACTACTAGAAGTTCATTACAAAATATTAGTGGTGATAATAATAGTTTTGATGAAACTACTAAAAATTCTTGTTAGAGGTGATATTAGTGAATAAGAAAAGGGTATTAATAATTTTATTAATTATAATTAGTGTTTTGATAATTGGTATGATATTACTTATTAATAAAAAAGATAATGATTGTACTGATTGTCATACTGAATATGTTGAAAGTATTGGTACTACAAAAGAAATTAATTTACTTGATAATATGAATATGGAAAAGTATGTATATGATAATTATGTTTTTACTGATATGTATGTTATATGTTCTTCTAATAGGAGTGAATTTGATGGATATGTTATGAATTTAAATTCTAATACTAATAAAGATCTTAGATTAAAGATTACATTATTTGATAAAGATAATAAGGAAATATATTCTTTTAAGACTGAGATTTATGAGTTGGAATTTGGTAAGAAGAGGGATTTCTTTTCACAGATTAATAGGGATATTAGTAATGCATATAGTTTTAAAGTAGAAGAGTATTAATATTCTTCTACTTTTTTGAATTTTTATTGCTAAAATTTGTTTTATATGTTATGATGAGTATAGTATAGAAAGTAGGGAAAAAATGAAAAAAATTATATATTATATATTTGCTATGGTATTATTTATACCTATATTTGTTTGTGCTGATACTATTAATATTGATTTGTCTTGTCCGGAGAAAATTACATTTTCTGGAATTATTAAATGTGGTTTTATGGTTAATAGTGACTTTGATGTTAGTAGTCTTAAAATGAAGGTTCTTGATAGTAGTACTTCAAAATGTAGTTTTACTAGTAATGACTCAAAAACTATTGAAATTGGTGATGATCAAATATTAACTATTAATGGTATTTCTTCTGGTAATAATAAAATTGGTGAAATTACTTTTATGTCTAGTATTAATGATGAGCCTAAAAAAAATAAAACTATTACAATTAGTGATATTGTGGCTACTAAAAGTGATGGAACAGAAGTTAGAGGTATAGATGTTAGTAAAAATGTTTATGTTCAGTCTGTTGATAATAGTTTAAAAAATTTAGAAGTTACTGGTTTAACTTTTGAATTTGATAGATTTAAAAATGAATACAATATTGAGGCTCCTGAATCTCTTAATAGTGTTGAGATTAAGGCAACCCCTAATGATTCTGATGCTGAAGTTACTGGTACAGGTATTAAGACGCTAAAACCTGGAACTAATACATTTAAAATTACTGTAAAAGCAGAAAATAGAAATTTGATTAAGAGTTATATTATTAATATTAAGAAACCTGGTGAAACTGTTGTTGAAAAGCCTACTGGAAAAGGGGACAACTATTTAACAAAGTTTGTTTTCTTAGGTTATGATTATGGTTTTGATAAGAATAAGACTGATTATTTAATTATTGTTGATAATAAAGTTACTAAATTTGCTGAGTGTTCAGATAATGCTGATAGAGATGATTATCTTTGTTTAATTGATTCCGCTGTTAGTGGTGATTTGGATAATGATATGAAAATGGTCATGCTTTTTAATGATGTTGATATTTTGAAAGCAATGGAGGAAAACAATAATATTAAAGTAAAGGATAATGAACTTGGGGGACATGATGGCTACTTAGATGGTGAACTTATTTGGAAAACTGATAAAACAGGTCGTTTAGTTTATAATGCAACTCCTTTTGCAAATATTAATGTTGGGGAAAATATTTTGAAAGTTATAGTGAAGGCTGATAATGAGAAAGATCGGATTTATACTTTTAAAATAGTTAGAAAAGATGCTGAAGGTAATGCACCTGTAGGTGAAAAAAATAAGGATAATGATGTTATGCCACCTGAAACAGGAAATACTATATATGTTGTTATATGTATGATTTTAGTTATTTCTTTTGGAGTTGGAATGTATTTCTTTTATAAAAAAACCGCCATTATAGAGGAATAATTTTGGAATCTATCTTTTGATAGATTCTTTTTACACTTATGTATGATTTATTTGTAAAATTTATAAATAATATTTACTTTTATTATATATGACGATAAAATATATTATATATGGAGGATTGTATGGAAAAGAAAAATAAGTTTTTAATTATTTTAGCTATTATATTATTTGTTTTGGTGATTTGTTTAGGTGGATATGTTGTCTATGATAAAGTATTTAGTGAAAATAAAAAAGGTGATACTACTGACAAAAATGAAAATAATAATGATAATGAAAATATTGGCGGTAATGATGAGCAAACCAATGATAATACTGGTAAGGAAGATAATAAAACTTCTGTAAATATATCTGATGTAATGAGTAATTATAAAAAAATATTAAAAAATAGAAATGATTCTAATTATTATTTGTATGATATGAACAAGGATGGTATTCCAGAGTTATTTATTGTTAGTGGTGATAGTGAGGCTACTAAAGAAATATCTGTTTATACTTATACTGATAATCCAAATCTTAAATATGCTGATGATATTGTAAATGTTGGCATTTTTGGATGTGGCCATGGTAATATTTATTTATCTAATGATGGTCAACTAGTGATATTTTTTGCACATATGGGATATCAGCATTATACTTACTATAAATTAGAAAATGATTGGCTTGTTAGAACTTATTATTCTGGTGATGAATATATAGAAGCGGGTAATGAATATAGACCACCTGAAAATGTTAAAGAAATAATAACTATACCTAGTAGTGATTTATCATTATTTGATAATTATAAATAAATTTACTTTTAAAAGAAATAATGTATATTGTTATTTCTTTTTTTACATTTATTATGTATTATTTTATAATTTTACTTATTTGTATAGCAAAAATTGTCTAAAAATGTTATAATTAGTATGAGGTAGAAGATATGAAGAAGATAATTATTACTTTGGTATTATTTGTTTTATTTATAAATGTAGGATATGCTGCTAATGGAACTGCTTATTGTCCTGATGATAATGAACCTGTTAATATAAGAAATAGTGCTGGTGGTTCTTTAATAGGAAAGGGTATTCCATGTGGTAGTGATGTAGAGGTTCTTGATACTAATGCTGGGTCTACTAGTAATTGCAGGACTTGGTATAAGGTTAGATATGATATTACTACTGGTTATGCATGTGGTGATTATATTAAACTTAAAGATTCTAATACTACTTATAAGGGCAAGGCTTTATGTATTGAGAATACTGATCCTTTAAATATATGGAGTGACGTTAATAAAACTAATAAGTTAGGTAAATTAAGCTGTAATGAAGAGATGGAAGTATTAGAGAAGAATGTTGCTAGTAATACTAAGTGTGATAATTGGTATAAAGTTAGACATAATGGAACTACTGGATATGCATGTGGTAAATATATAGGTGATGTTAATAGTTCTACACCAGTTAAAGATATTGGTAAGGGTAGTGGAGATAATATTTATAAAAAAGATAATTATAATTCTAAACCTAGTGGAGATGGAACTATTAGTTGTTTTGAGGATACTGGTGACTTATCTCTTAGAAAGACTCCTGGTGGTAGTACTACTGGTAAAAAGGTTAGTTGTGGTGAAGTTATAACTATTAATTCTTCTTCTGAATCTAGTGGTATTTGTCCTTATTATTATAATATAACTGATAGTAAGGGTAATAGTGGTTATGTATGTGGTTATTATGTTAATACTACTAAGCTTTCTGATATAGCTATTAATTATTATAAGAATAATAGTTTGGATGATTATTATAATTCTTTAAGAAATAGTGGTTTTCCTGATAGTTATTTGCCTTACTTAGCAGAACTTCATGCAAGACATCCTAATTGGAAATTTATAAGTGAAACAATACCTCTTACTTTTGATGAGGTTGTAAGTGGAGAGAATGCTTATGGTCGTAATTTATTACAGGGTAGTGCATTTAATGAGAATTATTATTCGATGGGTATAAATAGTTATGATATTTTGAACAATAAGTTTACTTCTTATGCTACTGAGAATGGATGGTATGATGCTTCTTCAGAGGCTATAGCTTATTATTTGGATCCGAGAAATTATTTGAATATTAAGTATATTATGGCTTATGAACTTCTTCATTATAATAATGCTCATACGGAAGATGCTGTAGCTAAAATAATGGGTAATAATAGTTTTTGGAATAGTGTTTATTCTGGCTATGATGGTAATGTTTATTCTGATGTAGTTCGTGCTACTAGTGATATTGGTATTAGTTCTTTTCATATAGCTGCTAGAATTAAGCAGGAAATATCTGGTATTAGTACTTCTGATCCTAGAGCGGGTGGTTCATTTACTTTAGATGGTAAGAGTTATTCTAATTATTATAATTTCTTTAATATTAATGTATGGGGTACTGATAAGATTATGCGTGGTATGAGATATGCTGTTAATAATGGTTGGAATAGTCCTTATCTTGGTATATATGGTGGTAGTAAGTTTATTTATAATGAATATTGTGCTGTTAATCAGGATACTTTATATTATGAGAAGTTTGATGTTTCTACTAAGGATGGTGATTATACGCATCAATATATGCAGAATTTAGCGGTTATTGCTCAGGAGACTAATAAGGTTTATAAGTCTTATGTAGAGAATGTTTCGGATTATTTTGATAAGCCTTTAGAATTTACTATTCCTGTATATAAGAATATGCCTAATTATGTTGTTACCGCTCCTAGAATTGGTAATCCTAATAATTATTTAAATGATTTGAAGGTTAATGGTACTACTATTAGTGGATTTAGTTATGATACTTATACTTATGATGTTAGTGTACCTGCTGGTACTGGTAGTGTTAATATTAGTGCTAGTAAGATTGCTAGTTCATCTTCTATTAGTGGTACTGGTGATATTAGTATTGATAGTAATGAGAAGAAGATAAGTGTTATTGTTACTTCTGAGAGTGGTAATAGTAGAGAATATGTTATTAATGTTAAACGTGATGAGATAGATAATCCTGATGATGTTCCTTCTCTTGATACTATTTTGAATAGTTCTGGTATTAAATATAATAATGGATATATATTTGGTATTGGGGAGAATACTTCTATTAGTAGTTTGATTAACAATGTTAAGAAAACTAGTGGGTATGCTAGAATTAATATAAAAGATAGCAAAGGTAATAATAAGACTAGTGGTTCATTTGTTACTGGGGACGTTGTAGTTATTGGTAATGGTAAAGAAGAAGAGAGTTTTGGTATTGTTATCTATGGTGATGTTAATGGTGATGGTAAGATTGATAAGGATGATTGCTTGGGTATTTTGAGACATCTTAAGGGTTATGGTGATTTGAAATCTTATTATGCTATGGCTGCTGATAATAATAAAGATGGTAAGATTGATAAGGATGATTGTTTGGGTATTTTGAGACATCTTAAGGGATATACTAATTTGAATAAATAGGAGGTTATTTTTGTGAAGAAAATTAGATTTTTTATGGTTTTTGTTTTTGGTTTGTTTTTGTTTTCTACTGTGAGTGCTTCTAGTGTTAGTGTTAGTGCTAATAAGAGTTCTGTTACTAGGGGTGATAGTGTGACTATTACTGCTACTATAAGTGCCGGCAGTGGTATTTATACTACTGAGGGTTCTATTAATTGTAGTGGCGCTGGTGTTACTGCTAGTAGGGATATGTCTTTTGAGGATATGGATACTAAGAGTACTTCTAAGAGTTTTTCGTTTACTATTAAACCTACTTCTTCAGGGACTGTTACTTGCAAAACTTCTAATGTTGTTCTTAGAGAACTTGCTGTTGATAAGGGTTATTCTTTAGATAATAGTTCTATTTCTATTACTGTTAAAGAACCTGTAGTTATTAAGAAGCCTACTCGTGAGTATTCTTCTAATAATTATTTGAAATCTTTAGCTATTGATGGGTTTGATATTTCGCCTTCTTTTGATAAAGAAACTAAAGAGTATAGTGTAGAAGTTCCTAATGGTACTGAAAAAGTTAATATTAAAGCTGAGAAGGCTGATTCTTCTGCTAGTGTTAAGGGCGATGGAGAAGTTAGTGTAACTGAAGGTGTTAATAAGATTGAAATTAAGGTTACGGCAGAAAATGGTAATGAAAGGGTTTATGTTATTAATGTAACGGTTAAAGAACTTGATCCGATAGAGGTTACTATTGATAAGAAGAAATATAATATAATTAGAAAAGAGGGTGTTATTGATCCTCCGGAAAATTATGAAAAAGATACTATTAAAATTAATGATAATGATGTTTTATGTTATAGGAACAAAGTTACTAAAGTAGTACTTGTTGGTATTAAAGATGAAAGTGGTAATGCTGCTTATTATATATATGATGAAAAGAAGAAGACTTATACTAAGTATAATGGTATTAAGGTTGGTAATTTGTATTTGAGTGTTCTTGATATGCCAAAGGATAAAATACCTGATGGTTATGTTAAGAAAACATTTGAGTATGATGGTAAGAAGATAGATGGTTATGTACTTAACAATAGTGACTTCTATCTTATATATGCACAAAATGAAACTACTGGTAAGATAGGACTTTATACTTATGATAGAAAAGAAGCTACTATACAAAGACTTAATAATGATGTTGTTAATGGATATAAGAAAAAGGCTGATAATTATTTTCTATATTTACTTATATCTATAGGGGTACTTGCTATTACTATTATTACTTTTTCTATAATTTTAATTAAGAAAAAGGATAATAGACATAAAATTAAGAATAAAAATAAATTAATGTAATATAATATAGTGCTACTAGAAGTTGGTGGCAAAGGAAAATATAGGGATTTATATTTTCCTTTTTTTATATTCCTTTTTTGTTAACTTTATTGACTTGTTAATTAATTATTATTATAATAAAAAATACAAAATGGAGAAGGAAAGGAGTAGATTTGAAGAAGGTAATTTTTATTTTACTTGGTATTTCTTTTATACTTGGAGGTATTATTTTTGTTTTATATAAAAATAATTATAGTAAGAGTGATGATGTGGTAGATATTTTTAAAGAAAAAGATGATAGTGATAATAATAGTAATGATGATATAATAGAAGAGATAAAAGATGATTCTAATACTGTAATAGTGGATATTAAGGGGATGGTGGTTAATCCTGGTGTATATGAGGTTCCTAGTAGTTTTAGGGTTAATGATGTTATTGAAACCGCTGGAGGACTACTTGATGGAGCTGATACTAGTAAGATTAATTTGGCTAAAATTGTCAGTGATGAGATGACTATTATTATTTATTCTAATGAAGAAATTTTAGAGAAATATAAAAATGAAGTATGTATATGTGATTGTCCGGATATTAGTAATGATGCTTGTATTAGTGATAATAATGAAGGTGATGAACTTGTTAATATTAATACTGCTGATATAGATGAACTTATGAATATTAAAGGTATTGGAAGAAGTAAGGCTAAAGCTATTGTTGAATATAGGAATAAGAATGGTAATTTTAATTCTATAGATGATATTAAGAATGTAGATGGTATTGGGGATTCTTTATTTGAAAAGATTAAGATGTATATTAAAGTTTAAATATTTATTTAAGTTATTAGCTTTAATTTTTTTAATAGGAGCGATATTGTTTACGCGTTATTATAAATTTGAATCTTGTTATGAAAAAGACGATGATACTTTTGTGGGAATTGTTACTGATTATAAAGTTAGTGATGGTAAGATTAGTATTACGCTTAAGGCTAAAGAGGTATTAATTGTTAATTATAGTTATAATAATTTGGTTTTTGATAAACTTCTTTATGGTGATAAACTTCTTGTTAAAGGAGAGTTATATACTCCTATGGATAGTACTATATTTAACTCTTTTAGTTATAAAGATTATTTATATAATAGGAAGATATTTTATATAGTTAAGGCTAGTAGTATTAATAAGATAGAAAATAATAGTAATTATTTTTATACTTTGAAAAATGTTTTATATGATAGGGTTAATAAACTTAAGTCTGGTAATTATATTAAGACTTTATTATTTGGAGATAATAGTCTTTCTAGTGATATTAAAGATAGTTATAGGATTAATGGTATAAGTCATTTGTTTTCAATATCTGGTATGCATATTAATCTTATTATTGGTATTTTATATATTTATTTGGATAGGATTACTTATAATAAATATATTAAATATTTAATTAGTGATTTTTTTCTTATATTTTATTTGATTTTTGCATATACTTCTTCTTTACTTAGGGCTTCTATTATGTTTATACTTAGTAGT
>OGQM01001401.1_pt1 | contig 16973 bp, 14 predicted proteins | sample 1553191 | NCBI WGS metagenome assembly OGQM01 (sample SAMEA2579954, study PRJEB22360) | human gut metagenome | biome: human gut; feature: human-associated habitat; material: faeces | place: Denmark | collected 2008/2010 | reverse complement strand
CAACCGGCGCCTTTTATTGTAATTTCGTCATACAATACTAGTTACATTTTTTGCAATTGCAATTTGATTTTTTGAAAAGTCGGAATTTCTTGTTGCAGTCACATTTTTTGTCGCAAGAACATTTTACCTTGTGGCAAGAACAATCACATTTTGCACATTCGCATTTTACGTCTTTGTCGTTGTGACAAGCACATTTGCAGTCTTTTTTGTCAGTTGTAGTGCAATTGCATTTGCAACCTTTTTTAGCGCAATCGCAATTAAAATCTTTTTTGCATTGTTTTAGGCATTTGCAATTTGTTTGGAAGCATTCACATCTTTTACGCATTTTTTTGCATCCGCATTTGCAATCATCTTTGCAAGATTTGTAACAACCGCAATCGCAAGTTTTTGTGCAATTACATTTTGTTGTTTGTGTTGAGTTAGCAGTTTCGCCAGCAAATGCAGCATTTGCACAGAAGAAACAACCAACTAAAAACATTGTAGCTAATATTTTTTTCATAAAACCTCCAATATTTAGTTATAACTATTACTATTCTTTTGACCTGTGGGGTATGCCTTTATAATATAGATTTTTCGGTATTTTGTCAAGTTTTGTTTAAATGATTAAATATCTCTTGTGCAATTCTTTTGTGTTCTTTTGGTTCAAAATGTAATCCATCAATTTCTGACGGTGTTACAAAAGTGTTCAAATCAATAAAGTCACACTTATTCTCTTTTGCTATTTGTGCGTATCTCAATGGGAGAATTTTAGATTTTTCAATTGAACTTTCGTCAAAAAGAGTTGAAAATATCGGACTTTTTAAAACCTTTTCGGTAAGTTCATTTGGTGAAACTAAGATGATTTTTGTGTTTGGGTTATTATTTTGAATTATTTTTATTAAATTAGTTATTCCATTTTTTATATCATTAACAGTGACATTATATTGAAATTGCAAGTCATTAATTCCAATAGCTAAAATTACAATTGATAGATCTTTTTGTAAAAGTTCCGCTAAAATTTTATATCCAGAAAACATTTTTCCTGCAGGATTGTCTGAAAATGCAGTTCTGTTATTGCAACCAGCCTCAATTATATGAAACTTGTTTTCACAAAGTCTTTGTAAGATACCGGTCCAACGAATAGATTTATCAAATCTTGAACCGTTTTTGGGATTAAATCCAAAAGTATTGCTATCACCAAAACATAAAACTTTATTCATAAAAGTATTATACCAAGAAAAGATTATTTTTTAGGCTTGAATTTATATTTATATCCTAAAAATAAGTTATGATTTTTACTATGTAGTTAATTTTGTCTTGTTTGGCTACCTTATTTATATTATGTATAAATTCCAAAAATTCTATAATTTAGTCTTTTAACTCAAAGTATTCAAATGTTTGATTGAGAATACTATAAAACCTCAATTTTTGCTGTAAATTTCATATATTCATTTTGAGTAAATCTATCTAGTTGCGTTTTTTTAAATTGAGTACTGAAGTTTTTTGCATAAGTAGATATAGATTTTTGGTATTGAGGATTATACCCTTTAGTTATGATTAGTTTATATAAATCAAAAAGAATTTCAAACATATTTTTTATTTTTTGAGTATTGAAATTAGATGTAATAGAATCTTCTCTTACTCTATAATAATAAAGCATTTTATCTAACAAATAAACTTTGTTAGAGGACATAAAGTAATCAAAATAAAAATAAACATCTTCAAAAATTTTATTTTCTATCCAATGAAAATTATTATTTTTAATAAGTTCCGTTTTATAAGCTTTATTCCAAGCATAAGCCGGAAAATCACCAATAATTCTAGGACTTAACTCTATAATTCCTTCCAATGAATGGAATAATAGAGGATAAGCCGGAGCTATCGTTGCAAAATCGTTTTTTTCATTATAACGCCAATATTTTGTCCAAACTGAATTAATATCGTTGTTTTCAAATGCTTCAAAAATCTCTTGCAGAAATGTTTTATCGAGCCAATCGTCAGAATCCACGCAAACGAGATATTTTCCCATTGCAAATTCTAGTGCCGTATTTCTTGCAGCACCTAAACCTTTGTTTTTTTCATGTTTTATTACTTTTATTCTTTTATCTTGTTTTGCATATTTATCCAAAATTTCAGCAGAACTGTCTGTTGAACAATCCTCAACACAAATTAACTGAAAGTCTGTAAAAGTTTGTTCTAAAATACTTAAAATAGATTTATCTAAATACTTTTCAACATTATATACGGGTAAAATAACTGAAAAACTATTTGTTTGCACTTTGATGTCCTCCAAATAGCATTAACATTTTATACAAGGCATGTTTTGCATAAATATCCATACAATTGAGTTTAAATTCTAAATCAATTTCGTTTTTTGCATGAATAATAAGCTTGAGTGCATTAAATTCATTCGCTGTAAATTTATATTTTGTGTATAAAACTTCGTATTTCATAAAGTTTTATTTCCTTAATTAAACTTTATTGGTACGCCACTCTTATTAGCTTTTCGTCTTGCTTCATTTTCTTGATGCCAAGCTTCAATTTGCTCTCGCTCATAAGCTTCCCATGCATCATTGTTGCCAGTTAAGTTGCCATTAGAATCATACATTTCATCAAATGAATTTTGCTCCATCTCTTGATAACTTGAAGAATTAGCTCCTGCACTAGAAACTTCAAATTGTCCATCATAAACTGTTATTGTAAAATTATCATTGTTTGCAATTGTTGAAAGCATCTTTGCTGTTTCAGCAACTTGTTCTCTTGAACATGAGCCGCTCTCAAATATTTTGACTATGTCAGATATGTCAATAGCTAATTTATCTGCAAGTTGACACAAACATGGATCATTAGAAACGTAAGTGTATAATTCTTCTGTCGTCATTGCATCGCATTGTTGTTGTAAGCTTTCAATTTCTGCCTCGGACATTCCTGCATCTGCTAAGTTTTTAAGGTTATCAGTTGTATACATTCCTGCTTTAGTTTTCGTGGGATCAACTTTACCTGCCATCTTGCCATTAATGTACATTTCGCCATTTGAATTGATATAAATTAAATGCGGATGTTCTTTGGATATTCTTATTGCCTCTTGATCAATGTACTCAAAAGAAGATCTATCAGTAGAATACGATGAATTGCTAATTCCTGTTACTTCTTGATCTTTTAAGCCCTCAAGACCTTTTTGATATGACTCCTCTTGCGGAGTATTATCAGTTTGAACTTTTGATTGGTATGAAGCAACAATTTCGCCAGAATCTTTATCTATAACAGCAGCTGAGCCAGTTGTTGTATCATATTTGTAAGCTAAATTTTCTTTAGCCATTAATTCATTCATAAGAGTAACTTTACTTTTACCGCTATCTGCATTGTCTTCTAAGTATTTATTGATTTGTTCTGGTGTATATCCACGTTCTTGTATTAATACGGTAGCTATACGTTCAGCATAAGTGTCTCCAGAAGCAACAACCGTTGTTTCTTTAATGTTATTTACCCAACCCATTTTTGTCGCTATTGCATCTGCACCTTCATCGTTTTTATTCCAACTATGAAGAACTTGTGTATAGCCCGGAGTTGTTTTTTCTTCAACAGCTTTTTGAGCTTCTTCAAGGGTATCATATTTTTCATTGTTTACCCAATATTCATGTTCATTTACAACCGTTAATTCAACTTGATCATAAATAAATTGATGAGTTGCCCAATAATCAGGAAGTTCTTTTTCATCGTTCCATTCATAAGGCTTATATGCACTTTCTATTACGTCGTGAATAATCGTATTAACAAATCCACCATTGTTATTTATTTCTTCAACAGCTTTTTCTCCTAAGCCACCATTTACGCCAGCCCATTTTAATGTTTCATGTACTGTGTTTATACCTTTATTTACAGCTGAATCAAACTTATCGATAGCTGGACAACATTCTTTGATAACTTCGTAAGTACCAGCTGCTGCAACTTGTACTACTCTTTCTTGTTTGTTTTGTCTTGGATCATTATATTTTGGATCCTTCATTTCATTTTCATATACATTGTGTATTAAAGCAACTGAAGATTGTTCAAATAGTCCTTTACCACTGTCATTTAAATATCTGTCAATTACTTCTTGTGCTTTTGAAAAAACACTAGATGTAAGCGATTTAACATTACCTGCACTTCTAGCTCTTGACATTGCTTTAGCTCTTGTAGGAGCTGAAGAGGCATACATTTTTTCAACAAATGATGTAATATTACCAAAAGTTTGACCGTCAAATTTACTTACAAGTTCATCGTTAGATTTAAAATTAAACGCTTCTTTGCAACTTTCTAATAACCCATTATAAGTAAGTTGTGTAATGGTATTTAATATAGAATTAGTAGCCGCATCAACAGCATTTTTATCTGTAAGACCTAATGATGAACAAATATCGTCTAAATCTTCTTTAAAAAATTCATCATCATTTTGATATAATTCTTTTAATAAAGTTTTGAATTTTGAGTTAAATTCTTTTTCATCTAAGATATTTACATCTTTTAAGTCTTCAAGAGTTTTATTTAAAAGATCTTCAAAAGTAGATGAATAAGATTCTAATATGTCAGAAACAGCAGATGATGTTTTTTTGGCCATTTCAGTTGCTAAAATACTTGAATCAAGTTGAGCTAATGGATTAGTCATTGAATCAACATTTTTGTTTACATATTCGCTTAATGCTTCGCTAAAATTCGATGCCAATTTATCCTTTGGTGTAGCTTGAATAAACTTCATAAACTCTTCTTTGAATTTATTAACATCGTTTTCGCTTACTAAGGTATGTACAAATACTTCTAGTTGAGCACAAGTTTCATTATTTTCTATGTCATTTGCATTAATGCCCATTTTCATGGCAAATGCTGATGTTACTTCTGCTCCGACTTTATCACTTGTCTTATCTAAACCTTTAAGATTATCAATATATTTTGATAAATCTTTTAATGATGATTGAATTAATTCATATTCAGAAGTAGCAGATTTTGCATTTTCAATATTATTCATTACTATTAAATTTAATATAACAGGAGTATCTAATACTGATTCATAACCTTTTAACATTTCCTTAGCTTCAGAATTTGTTTGTAGATAGTAAGCCAAATGTCCAGCAATTTTACTCATTGATTTTGTATCGTCAGAACTCCAATTTTTAGCACTAAAGAAATCCTTGTCATTGCTAACTCCAAATTGTTTAACAATGGCATCTCTATCATTTTTATCTGTAGCTGTAAGAGCTGTTTCAAAAGTGCTTTCAGAAACTCCATCAGCAAGTCTGAACATTGTAGCTTGTCCATTTACTGACGCTGTAGCAACCAAGTATTTGCTTCTTATTGCTTCCGGTAAAGCATTATATTCGTCTAATGTGTAAGTCTTGACTTGTTTATTATCAACACTACTTTTTGCCGCATCTTTGTTGCAAGTTACGTTATATTCTTTATCTCCATATTTAAAAGTATAATTGTAAACATCGTTACTTGTAGAATTTTGAGGTGTTATTCCTATTGCGTTTAGTACTTGTAACATTTGTTGTACTGTTAAATTTCCAGATGAAAAATCTTTTACAATTTTTTGCAATGCTTCATCACGTAACGCTTCTGCTTCGTCACCGCTTGCTTTTTTGATTTCATTGGCATAATTTGTGTAATTTTTATTTGTTAATGTTGTACCATTTTGTGTCTTGTATAAATCAGAACTGTTGGTTGTTTTTTTGTTTGTATCGTTTATAAAGTTATTTAAAACTAAATTGTTTTTGTATTCATAAAATTCTTGGTTTAAATGTGCCTTTAATTCTTGAATATCTTTAAAACCACAATCTGATTTTAATTTGTATGTTGTCATATTGCTTAAAGTGTTTAAACGATTATTTTTTAATGTCAAATGGATCTTTGTTTCAAACTGTGGAGTTGTTGGTGTAAAATATTTTTCTATGATAGTTTTTGAAAAACCATAAACATTTTGTAATTGTATAAGCGTATAACCATTTGAACGCTTACCATTTGTGTTTGATATTATATTAAAGTTTTTTCCATTAACATTTCCTGCATAAGAGTGATTGCCGTTTGGCAAATTTGAATCGGTTAAATTCTTTGCATTTGATAATAGATTTGAAAGATTAGATTTTCCAATAAAAAAATCTGATACAATATTATTACTTGAACCAATAGTTTTTGCTTTAACATTTGAGGCTTGGATATTATCTTGATTATGTCCCAATTCAGAATTATTGGAGTTTGTACTAGATTGTTTTAAAATGTTTTTTTTATTGAATAAATTGCTATTGTTTAAATTAATATAATTCATAGTACGTTACTCCTATCGTTATTGCTCAAAGTTGTAAACAAAAAATTCATCATTCGTATCAACTGAAATACGAAATAAATTATCTCTATTGATTATTACACACTTTGCATTCCCAACTCTAAATCGTGTAATGTCACTTGCTACTGGTAAAATCTTCTTTGCTAAAGCCTTTGCCTCTTCAATTGTATTTAATTCGGCAAATGGCTTCAAACGATTTTTAAATTTATCAGTTTTTTCTTTGTTCTGCAATTCTAGCTTTTGTATAGCTTCCATTTGATTGTAATTTTGATAATATTCTGCCATCGCAATACCTTTTTTCTACTACTATATCTTACTATATTACGGTATTTTTTTTTGAAAAACTTTAATTATAAAACTTTTAAAAAACAATTCAAATTGAAATTATGTATGCTATATTACATATAATAACTGGATTTTATCCGTTTTTTAATGAATTGATTGTTCGCTTAATATTTGTTTATAATCAGGAAATGGTGCAATGCTTTTTTCTTTGAATTTTTCCAACACAACTTTTACGCCAGATTGTTTTAGAGCCTTTATATAAATTGTATTTCTGGTTTGATTGACTATCCCATTCCTTTATGTGTCTTTTAATTTATTATCTTCTCTATAATAAAATTCTTCTCTCTTCTCCAATTATAGCAATTGCATTTTTAAACTCTTGACCAATTACTTCATGCTCGTTTCCTATACGTTAGTCCGCAAAATGAGTATTTTGGAGTAGTTTGAATTATGAATGGTAGTATTATTTCCTACCCCTCAATCACCCTATTTAAGCCAAAAAATCTAAATAATCGCACCATCTGTAATAATCAAACCACTCAATAAATTACACATACACTCCCTTTTACAAATAAAACGGGCTTGCGCCCGTTCTTTTAAGAAATTCGGAGACGCAGGGATTCGAACCCTGGATACAGATTACTCCATATAACACCTTAGCAGGGTGCCGCCTTCAGCCGACTCGGCCACGTCTCCAATTTGTTATATTTGTCCTCTCCGACAAACTTTTTTTCATATTAACATAAAAATTCTAACTTTTCAATTCCGTTAACTTTTTGTTACTCTTTGTTAATTTTCTAACTTTTTTGTAATATCATTGTTTTATGAATTTAGATGCAGCGATAGATGGTATCTTATCTCCAATAGCCGACAGGATTTCATCTGTAATATTTTATTCAGTTACTATAAATGGTGTTGAAGTGCAACTTTTGATTGCTCTTTTAATGATAGCTGCTATTTATTTTACATTTAGACTTAGATTTATTGGCTTTTGGGGATTTAAACACGCTTTAAAACTTATTGCTCACAAATTTGAACATAAAGATTTAATTAAACGCAAAAAAAAAGGTGAAGTTTCATCATTTCAAGCTTTAACAGCAACAATTTCATCTTCAGCTGGTATAGGTAATGTCGCAGGTTCTGCTGCAGCTGTTTCAATAGGCGGTCCGGGGGTAATTTTCTGGATGATTATTGCAGGGTTATTCTCAATGGCGCTAAAATTTTCAGAAGTACTTTTAGGTGTAAAGCTTAGAGATGTAAATCCTGATGGTTCAACTTCAGGTGGTCCGATGTATTACATATCTAAAGGTTTAAAAGGTAAAATTTTAGGTAAAATTGCACCATATCTTGGTAAAACTTATGCATTGTGTTCAGTGTTGGCTGTGATTGGTGGTTGGAATTTATTTCAAATTAATGCAATGACTACTCAAATTACCGAAGTTACCGGCGGTGCAAATAGTATTTTTGCTAATAATAGCTGGCTTATCGGTTTAGTTGTTGCTATTGTGACTTGGGTTACAATTATTGGTGGTATAAAATCTATAGGTAAATTTACAGAAAAAGTTACACCTATTATGTGTGTCTTTTATTTGACAAGTATTTTAATTATTTCATTAATGAATATTCATAACATACCTCATACAATAAAGGTTATTATTGTTCAAGCCTTTCAACCCCACGCTATGGTTGGAGGCGGACTATTTGGTTGTATGTTGTGGGGATTTAGACGTGCTATGTTTGCAAATGAAGCTGGCTTAGGTACTGCACCAACAGCATTTGCGGCAGTAAAAACCAGCAAACCTGTTGCACAAGCATTCATTGCAATGTTGCAACCGTTTGTTGATACTTGTATCGTAGGTGTTTCAACTGCATTTGTAATTGTAGTAACCGGCGAATACATGCATGTTCACGGTATTGCTGGTATCGAATTAACATCAAAAGCTTTTGCTACCGCATTCCCATTCTTCCCTATATTGTTAACAATAATGGCAAGTTTCTTTGTTATGGGTACTATGCTTTGCGGATCATATTACGGTTTAAAAGGATGGCAATTCTTGGTAGGAGAGTCTACTTTAAAAACTCGTTCCTTCCAATTGGTTTATTGTATTTGTATTGTTATCGGTTCAGCTATGAATTTTAAAAGTATCATAAACCTTTCTGATGCTGTAACTTTATTTATGGCAGTTCCAAACCTATTTGCATTGTTTATATTGTCTAATGTTGTTGTAAAAGAAGTAAAACGTTATTGCAAGAAGTATGATGTAGGTTTATTCAGTGACATAAAAGATGAACCTTATGATGAAGAAAAAGATGTGGAATAATTATGGATAAAGAAAAGCAACTTGAAGATTTAAAATCAATTTGTAAAAAATGTTATGCGTGTGAAATCGCTACAAGACGTGATAAAATGGTTTTTTCAGCGGGTAATTTTAATGCTAAAGTTGTCTTTATCGGTGAAGCTCCGGGAAAAGATGAAAATATTCAAGGATTACCTTTTGTCGGTAGAGCGGGACAATTATTAAACACATATTTGGAAAAAGTAGGTATCGATAGAGATGAAGATTTATATGTTGCAAATATATTGAAATGTCGTCCTACAAATCCTGATAGACCGAACAAAGATAGAGTTCCCGCAACAAACGAAATAAAAAACTGCATTGATTATTTATATAAACAAATAGAAGTGGTTCAACCAGATTTGATAGTTTTGTGTGGCGGAACATCATTAAAAACCTTGACAGGCAAAAAATCAATTCAAATTTCAAAGGTTAGGGGTGATGTCTTTGAATTGGAATTAAATGGTAAAAAATATAATGCCATTGCTATTTATCACCCCTCTTATTTAATGCAATACGCATCTCAAGAACAAAAAGATATTACAATAGAAGATTTAAAACTGATTAAGTCTTATATATAACAAATTTTATTTTTTAAAGTAATCGCAAATAAGAGTCTTTTTGTGTGGAATAAGTTGTTTTACTCTTTCAACAAAAGTGTTATTTTCCATATCTGAAAGTTCTTTGTTTAGGATAGCTTTTTCTAAAATAACTTTGTTGTATACTTCTGCGCAAGTGTTAGATTTTTCAATATGTTGTTCTAATTTTGAAAGTTGGATTTCTTTTTCTTTAATTGCTTTCTTTAGGTCTTTCTTTTTCATCCTGAACAGTCCTTTTTTCTTCTTCTATTTTAGAATATGTCGACAGTAAGAATTTTCAATCAGTCTTTTAGTTGATTTAGTGCTTAATTTTCTCATTATTTTAGTGTAATTTCAGGAATATGTCAAAGTCATGGATTTTTATGTTATATTTAGGATAGGGATAGTACCTGAACTTAACATTTGTAATAAATTTTGTAAATTTACTTTTCAAGTAATCTTAAAATTGTTAAGATTGTATAAAAGATGGTGAGGATAACCAATAATGGCAGAAGGATTTAACATAGAAGAAATTAATAAAAATTTTAACGCATTGATAGAGGGCATTGATGCAATAAAAACACAAAATGCGCTTAATATTGGCGATACAAGTCGTGTTTTAAATAATTTAGGTGTAAAATTAGATGATTTGGTTAATAACTTAGAGCCAAATGAAGATAGTACAAAAGATTTATTAGAAGAAATTAAACATACTTTAGAAGATAGATATTCATTTATTAATGTTAAGTTCACGGAATTAGAAACATCATTTAAAAACGTTATAAAGAATAATGAAGAGCTGGTTACAACACCAAAGATGAAAGAATTGTTTGACGTTCTTTCTACCAATTTGACTGTTTTTTCAAAACAAGTTATGGCACAAGGTGATATTCTTAACGAAATTATTTTAAGAATAGAGGCTTTGCGTACTGATGACACAGATAAAAGAGAAATTATTAAAAATGTAAACTCTTTGAAATCTGATTTGGACAAGTTTAACAATGGTTTTGAAAGTATTATTTTAAACGTAAATAATAACTATGACACCTTGATGGAACATATTTCTCACTTGGATCCTACTGTTGAAGTTCAAAATATGAAAAATATGGTGTCAGATGTAAAAATTACTACAGATACTATTATGACAGCCGTTCAAGTTGTAGATCAAAAACAAAACACTTTAAACGATTCCATTTCTGATGTTATTTCTCAAAATACAAAGATTAATGCAAATATTAAAGCATTAGCCGGTCAAAGTGATTTTGATGGATTAGTTAGAAAAGTTGAAAGTGCAATTGAACTTATTACAACCTTAAAAGGTGCTCTTACTGATGCTAATGAACAAAGCCAAAAAGCTTTATTAGTTCAGTTGGACAAATTGTCAGGTACTGTAACAAGAATCCTAACAGAAGAAGATTTTGAAATTTTTAAATCAGAATTGACAAAACTTGTATATGATGTAATTGAATCAACAAACGTAATGCGTGGTGATTTAATAGGTACAACATCTGAGTTTAAAGATTTAGCACAAATGTTAGAAGATTTGGATTTAAAGACATCCTTGACTTCAATAAGAACTTTAATTGATGATAACACTCGCAATATTAAAGAAAGCGTTGTTGATACTATTGCAAATTCCGGTATTGAACCAATTAAAAATAACTTAAACTTGCTTGTTGAAAAGTTGGATCAAGCAAAAAATTCAATTGTAGATGGTGCGGATAGAAATACAGAAAGAACTTCTGAAAAAATAGATTCGTTATTAGAACTAACTGACAAAGTTCGTGAAATGGTTACTTATATGCCGGATACCATTAAGCAAAATTATATGTCAGTTGAAGAAGGACAACGTTCTTTTGTTGAGAAAAGTATTCGTGATTTAGAATCAATCTCTGATGGTATAAAATATCTACAATCTGATATAAAAGCTATTTCTACACCTATCAAAGAAACTTTAATAGGTGATATAAAGCAATTAAAAGAAATTGTTTTTGATATTAAAAATTTGGTTTCTGTTAATGATGAGGTAATTTCAAAGGTTACAACTTTAGAAACAACTATTGGTAGAATTGCCGGAAACTATGATGTTTCTTTGCATTCCGTGCAAGATAACATTATCCAATACATGTCAGGCATTAAAGAAGACTGCGAATCAGCTGACATTAAAATGAATAATTTTGCTTTTGAATTTAATTCTCTAAAAAGTGAATTAGGTAAAGTTTTTTCGGATTACAAAAATGCTACAATCGGTCAAAATGAAAAATTCAATAGCGTTTGTAATGGTATATCTTCTCGATTTGACAATGTTATGAATGCATTGGCTACAATTTCTGAACAACCTGCAGCAATTGCGGGTATAAAAGAAGGTTTTGAAAATGTACAACGCACAATGCAAGATTTGATGTTGGAAATTTCCGATGTAAAAGTTGCTAAAACGGCAAACAGAATAAATACAGATGCTGCTCAAATTACAGCTACAGATGTTTTATCAAATGATGCTTTGATTAAGTTAGAAGATAAAATTAACAAATTAAAAGATCAATTAAACTTTATGGCTTCTGATTTTATGGAAAACTTATACAATAGATCTGAAGGTATAATTAAAGAATTTGAACCGGTACAAAAAGCTGTACTTTCTTTTGTAGATGTTGATTTTCAAAATGTTGCAAGCGCATTAAAAGAACAAATGGATGCTTACAGAGCCGGCATGGAACAAATTATCCAAGATATTCCGTCTGATGAAGCTCGTTCAGTATTAAACAATTTATTTACAGGATTTGGCTCTTTAGAAAATAGAATTTCAAATATGGAATCTTCTATTAAAGATGCTCAAGCAAAATCATTAGATGAACTAAAATCATTACTAACTCAAGCAAAATCATTGACCGGTAATAACGAAGAAAATGAAGATACAGGTAATTCTGTAAAAGCAAACGTTAATTTTGATGAATTAATTGAAAAATTAGATGAAAAAGTTGTAGAACTCAAAAATACATTGAATGATAAATTTTCTAATGTTCATAAGCATTTAGATGATGTTGTAATACCAAAATTAAATGAAATTGATATTAAACAAAATGATCTATCAACAAAAATTGATTCTTTGAAATCTACTGATGAATTGGATGCGATTAAAAATCAATTAAATGAGTTGTTTGATAAATTATCTAATGTTCAAGACGATATTACAAATAACAGAATTGCTTCAAATACAATAACTCCTGAAAGATTGGAAGGTCTAGGTGATGAAGAAAAATCTGTAATTGTTGATTTTACAAACAACCTAAGCGAACTTGCAAATTTAGTAAAACATTCTTCTGATAACATTGATGCTAAAATCACAAGAGCATTGTCAGAAAACTCTATCAATGTTGATTTTGACGGCTTGAAAGCTGATATTGAACAAATGCTTTCTTCAATACAAACTAAAGTATCTGATATTACAGTGCAAGATACAGATGGTGAGCCTATTTCAAACGTTCAAGTTTTGTTGGAAGAATATAAATCTCAAATTGTTAATGAAATCAATAGCGTTAAACAAGCTATGTGGGATTTCAAAAACAATGATGAAATGGCAAAAGACTTAAAGGTAATTAGTCAAAAAATGGACTTAATTGCATTGAATGATGACGTTAAGTTTGAAATTGATAAATCTTTAAATGAAATAACTTCTATAGTTAAAGATCAACAAAAATTCTTAAGTACAATCAATATTTTAGAAACTTTAGCAAGTTTAGAAGATATTAATAAAATGAAAGGGCTTGAACAACTTAAACAACTAAACGAAATTATTAGTGTTGATAAGTTGAATGCCTTAAATAAATTAACTTTATTAGACAAGTTAAAGAATTTAGATTGTTTAGATGAATTACAAAAAATTCCGAAATTATCAGGAATGCTTGAAGTTCAAGAGCAATTAAAGACTGTAATTAACAATTTAGATCAAAAGTTGAGCGTATTCTCAAAAAATTATTCAACATTAGATATTTTTACAGAAGATGTTAAAAACGAGTTTGATTCATTTAAAAATGAATTAAATTCTGCTAAAACTTCAATTATGAAGCACGTTTTGAATGTGTTTGAACAGCTATCATTTGTAGTTGAAGGCGAAGAGATTAAAGATTTTGTTGACGAAAAAGCTCAATCTATTTTAGAGGCTATCAATAATAATGAAAATGAAGCTTTAAATGAAAATATTGAAACTTTAAGTCAAGAAATTAAGACAATTAAAAGCGGAGTAGATGCTATCAATCCTTTGGAATACAAAGATATTGAAGCTGATATGCAGCGTGTTAATAATGTCGCTGATATCATTGAAAACTTCCCTCAGGATGTTGATGATAAACTGAATGCGAAGTTTACAGAGTTCAAACAACAATTAAACTTGATGCGAGTTGGTTCAGTTGAAGATGACGAAAATTATACTTATGCTCTTCAAGACGTAGAATCAGATATTGCTCGTTTAAGATTGGCATTGGATGATATCAAAAAAGTTGTTGAAGAAAATTCGTTAAAAGAAATTGCTGAATACGTTAATGAAATCGTAAGACAAGTTGACGATATGAAGTTCAATATTAGTCAAGACGATATCTTTAAAATTAAGGTTGATATTGAAAGAATAACTTCTGATATAGTAAGCATAAGTTCCAGAACAAACAAGCTATTGCTTGCCTCAGATGAATCTGCTCAAGCTTTGAATACTTCAATGCAATCATTCAGAAATACAATTTCAGATTTGTACGAAGGTTTGAAAAAACTGGATTACTCAGAAATGACTGAAAAACTGGATAATATGCAAACTCAAATTACTGAGTCAAATAAGCAACAACGAAATATTACTGATACAGTTGCAAAACTTGCAGTATGGTCAGAAAGCGCAGATGAAACTCTTACAGATGTTAATGAAACATTGACAAAATTGAAAAAAGCTATGCCTTCAAGTGAAGCTGTTTTAGAAGAATTGGAAGTTAAATTCGCAAAACAACAACAAAAAATTGATGCTCTGGAAGACAAGTTAGATGAATTACTTGCTGCAAATGAAGATAAAGATACTTCAAATATGTCTAAAAAACTTACAGATATTGATAAACAATTAACTAAATTGAATAGAAGTATTGAGCGTTTGACATCTTATGTAGATGAGGAATAGTTATGGGTGCAGTTGTAATATTTTGTACAGTTCCAAATAAAGATGAAGCAAAAAAGATTTCAAAAGCTTTACTGAATGAAAATTTGGCTGCTTGCTGCAGTACAGTTGATAAAGTTAGTTCAATGTTTTCTTGGAATGGAGAAATTTGCAATGAAAATGAACTTTTACTAATAATAAAAACACGTCAAGAGTTGTTTGATAAAATTGAGGCTGTAATAAAAGCTTTTCATTCTTATAATGTGCCTGAAATTATCGCATTACCGATAATTCAAGGTTCAAAAGATTATTTAGGTTGGATAGATCACGAAACAGACGTATAATTTTGTTATGCAAATAAATGAATTAATAAAATATATGGAGTCTTTAGGTTTAGATATCCATACGACAACTAAGGCAAGAGGTCATCAAGGTTTTTTCTTGGATGGAAGAATTGATATTTCAAATTCCCTGCCGGAAGAACGATTGATTCCGACACTATTACACGAATTTGCTCATTATATACATTCTAAAATTGAGAAGAATATAAACAAAACAGGTGGTTCCTTAAAAATAATTTTTGATACAGAAAAAGACTTAACAAGTGAATTATTTGCCGTTACAAATTTTGTAGATTACCATTCAAAATGCGAGAAATTAATTCGTCATAGAGAAATGGTAAAGGATAGCATTAAAAAGTTAGATTTACAGATAAAAGAGGAATTTCCTAATTTTCAACGTTCCAAAAAATTTAAAGAATTTGATAGAGCAATAAGAGGTACAAAACTTAAATATTTGCTAAAATATGACAGAGTGCGAATTATGCCTTGGTTTATGTTTGGAAAAGAAGAAGTTTTGTCCATAAATACAATAGAAAAAGATTTTCCAAATTTAAAAATAGCTTTTGTTAATTACATAAGACTTAAGTCTTTGTCAAGAAAGCAACGTCGTATTTCAAACAGGATTTCAAAGCTTCATAGATATTATAATCGACCAACAGAGCTTTTTGCTCGTTTGGTAGAAGGTTTATACTTAGATAAAGAATTAACTTGTAAATTAGCGCCAAATGCAACGAAAAGATTTTTTGAACTTTTAGAAAAAGGGTATTATGGAGAATTAAAATTTATATTTGATAATTATGTAACAATATGTTAATATAGACTATAAATAACGCAATTAATTTTTTTTGCAATTGTTTTGTTACGTATAGTTTTTATAAAATAAAGGAGGAAACATGGCAGACAATAATAGTATTAATATTGGTGGAGTAAGATTTAATCAACAAGATGTAAAAAAATCTGAGGTTGTAAAACAAGGTGATAAACAAATGAATAGTGTATTTTTAAACGATGGAACACATGTTGTTTATCCAGATCAAAACCCTAAAAATGATGCAAGTATTATGCAACAAAATGGCAAAAAATATACTTGGGAGCTTAATCCAAGAGGAAATAACGCAACTTTTGTTAGTGTTGCCCATGAAGATCCTTCATACAAAGAAACAACCTTTAACAAGGTTGATGGAGCTCAAATTACAGGTACTGAAGGCAGAGATGATTACCGCTTGAAAGGGTGCAAAGATACCAATGTTGACATTTCTCAAAATGATGGAGTAAAGGATAATGTTGAAATTGGAAAATATAAAGCAAAAGGCGAAGAAACTAGAACGTCTTCAGGCGTAACTGTCGAAAAAGCTACAGGTGACAAAGTTAAGGAACATCAAGAAAAAGTTAAATAATTTATTATATCTTTAAATAATAAAAGCAGTAAAGATTAAATGGAACCCTAAAAATTAGACTAAGTAAAAAAAGTCTGTTTTAGGGTTCTATTTGCAGGTTAGCCTATTTTTTGAAAATATATAAAATGTAAAATTAACACTTGATTTTAAAAAAAATGTATGTTAAACTAACTACACACATAGTAATAAGATAGACAATAAAGGAGAAAGTAAAAAATGGCAGTTCAACCAGTTGGCGCAAAAAGTGCAGTACAAATGGCTTATTTAAATCAAAAACCAACAAATTGGAAACTAAATGTTGCTCGTCATTCAACAAATACAATTATTCCAACTACAAAAGAAGAAATTGATGAAAAACAAAATAATGATTTATTAGTAAACTTGGATTACGTGGGCAGACAAGTTAAAGCATTATTAGACTTAACAGCAGGTAGAGAAGTTAAAGTTTTAAAAGATTCAAATCCACTACCTGAAGATGAATACAAAACTCCTGCTCAAAAACAAAAAGATGATGCAATTGTTCAAATCGGTTATATCGGAGACTGTTTGAATAAGTTAGTTAAAGCAAAAGCCGGAAATTTAGATGAATCAAAACCTAAAAAACAACACGGTTAGT
>OGQM01001400.1_pt1 | contig 16976 bp, 15 predicted proteins | sample 1553191 | NCBI WGS metagenome assembly OGQM01 (sample SAMEA2579954, study PRJEB22360) | human gut metagenome | biome: human gut; feature: human-associated habitat; material: faeces | place: Denmark | collected 2008/2010 | reverse complement strand
TTGAAAGCGAGCTTTCATTGCACTCATTGGCATCGCTTTTTCCCATTAAAGAAGGCTTTTTTTCTAAAATCATCCCGTCCTTCCTTACCCTTAAGGAAGGCTCCACCTCTCACCCCGACCCTCTCACCCTCAGGGAAGAGGGAGGAAACCGCTCCTCCTCGTCGCTCGGAACCGCTACGCTCTAAGGTTGGCGGACCAAAGCGGTCTTCGCCAGATTGTACGGGATGGGACCGCCGGGAGAGGGAAGTTTAAAGTTAATAGTTTACAGTTTACAACTTATATTCGGGGGATTTTGTTGATTTATTGTGAATTTCTTGGTGTTGTAATTTGCAGATAACTTGCAGATTTATTTTGATTTTCTTTGGCGGTTTCAATAAAAAAGCGGAACTCTGCGGCAATAAACTATAAAATGAATAATGACTATGATGGGAATATTACAAGTTGCCTCTTATATATACAAGCGCTATATGGATGATTTTGGCGTTCGTATTGATGAAATGAAGTTGCAGATTTGAGAGAAGCTAAGAATCAAGAAATCCACAGCTGGCTTGAGTGCCTGCTGTGGATTTCTCTTGTTTATATTAAAGTGTAGGATTCTTTAATACTGTCTTACTGATCAATCGTAATGGCATCGCCTTGTAGCGATGGGTGTTATTTCCATTACTACCACTCACGAAACGTACGTTGGAAAAACCCTTCTTATCGTTGTACACGTCGAAATAGTTATACCAGTAACCATATTCCGGACTTCCTCCACTGAATCCTTGTGTTCCAGAGACTAGTGTTTTGGTCCAAAAGACCACGTGCATTGGATATTTATGGCTTTCACCTTCCAGATATCCTCCGTATGGCAGATAGATGGTTTTCAACTCAGAGCTTGTTGTATTCATAAATGTACAATAGTACGATTCTCCAAGAACAGTATGGCGTACCTCTGTTTTAAGCGTACCATTTGCAATCAAGTCTTCAAACACCGATTTCTCTGGTATTTCAAAGCCTTCAGGAGATAGAGTAGAGGATAGATTCCCCTGCTTGACATCTGATTTATTCTTATCCTCTGAAATCTTGAAGTATCCACCGATAGCACCTTTATGGTCTTTAAGTTCGTTGACGTCTGGTGCATAAGGACTATTGTCGGTAGCACCCAGGTTACGGTCAAGCATGATGTAGGTATGGGCTTTTCCCTTTACCTTCACTACCCCATAATAGAACATACCTTTTACCTTAAGACTGTCAACACCACCCTCTGTTAATTCGTATTTGTTTGCCATATCATCTGTTATCTCATGGAAGATACCAGTATGATAAACAGTGTAGGTGATGTTGATACCAGCTGCGTTTTTTATCGTAAAGGTGCCTTTCCAAAGATCATAATTATTATCGCGATTATCATACAACGTCACTTTCCAGTAATCTCCGTCAGCGCTAACAGTGAAATGGTAATCTTTATCTGTCAGAACATCCCCTGTCCGATTATCCACTGTCAGTTTATCCCCTGTCTTTTTAGGAATCTTATAACTGTAGGCATTCTTACCTACAGTAAAATGAAGGCCGTTGTTTCTTAATACGCCTTGCATTTGTTCTGGCTTGATACCTTTAACCTTATCCAACCAGGCAAAATAGTCCTTTTGATACTCAATGTCATTATTATACATGATAACTTTACGATTAGGGTCGTCTCTCATGAAATCGTAGCCCGCCTGAGTTATCTTCACATCAAGCTTGAGATCACCAGAAGATATCGTAACCGTTCCTGTTCTTGGGGTTTCATGAATGTTTGGAGCCAGCGTAAACGTCAGAACATATTTCATGCCAGAATCAGAATTACTTTCTGATTCCGGAAGTTTCGTTTCTGTTACATCTTTATCCTTGTCAAACGTAATCCAGCTACCTGCAGGATTGATGCTTACTCCGTAGAGTTTGTCGTCAGCACTTGTTGCAGATTTGAGCGTAGTGACCAAAGTGATATTTGCTTTAGCATCTGTTGCCTTGAGCGACAAATTATCGCTAACACCCAGTTCATAATCTTTGCAAGCTATCATATTGGTGATGGCAGGGTTGTCATCTACAATATCTACCTCTATTCTGTTCTCTGGTTGTGCCTTGATGGCTTCGTCCAAAGTCTTAAAACCATAATCATTCACCTTGGTTACGGTGATGGTATAGTTATGGTTTCGCAAGAGGGCATACTGATCCTTCTTGGTTGTTGCATCCTTGTAAAGCCCCACTTTATAGTAACCTTCTTTACCATTGTATTTAGCCCTGATGATAACGTTAGCTTCACCTGCAGAAGTTTCAGTTACCGCTACTTCACGGCTAGTTTCATTGCCAACATTAGTGTTGCTAAATTCTGTTGTTGCTGCTAAGTCTTCAGTAAGGACATTATAATCAGCAGGGGCAATAGCACTCTTGGCAGCGGTATGATTAATGATAAGACCAGCATCTTCTTCAGGAAAAACAGTCTTTACCGCATTTACCGCAGCATCTACTTTCAAGGTAACCTTGGCATATTGTCTATACAAACTGACATTTGCCGTACCATCCAAGAGCTCCGTTAAAGATACGCTACCCCAACATACTGGGCTGCTTGTATCTATTGTTCTAGGTGTAGCTAACGCAATGTTTTGCAAATCTTCTGCTTCTGTCTCTTCGAGATTGCTTACGTTTGTTACCAGATGAACAGTAACTGTTCCAGATGGGACATTACTGATTTTTGCCTGATACGTTCCGTCTGTATTCTTGCTTACAATGTTGACATTCGCCATACCTTTGTAAGTATTGCTTTTGCCATAAAACACAGCAGTAATCTTACCTATGCTTTCTGTAGCCCCCGCTCTAGTATTAATTTTCTTTTCGGAGAAGTTGGGCAACTCAATGTTCAAGACTACCCCCTCGGCAGGGATTTCATCCCCGCCGAGTCCGATAGTCTCCATCGTATCCTTGCAGGAAACAAGGCTTAGGAGCAATCCCATCCATATCATTAAATGCTTTATCTTCTTCATTTTTCCAATATTATTTATTCAGTTACGCCATTAGGCTTACCTTGATGCCATTTGTCTCCTTGGTAATAACCAGTGTCGCCATACTTCTCGTAGCTATTGCCATCGAAGAGTGTAATAGTAGGAGATTTATCGTTGTCTTCCTTTTTCAGGAGGATGTTTTTTTCGTGTTCCCCTTTTACTGCTTTCAACTTGATGGTTGTTTTATACCAATCTTTTCCCACCTTCTCGCATTTCCAGCTTTTTTTGGCTTTAGTATCCCAAATGGTAAACTGGTTTTCTCCTGATGCGATACCATATACCTTATACCATCCAAAAAGCTCAAACTGGGTATATACCTTGAACTCTATGTTCTCAATTTCAGGCATATCATCATGTACACGCCATATAGGGTCGGATGTAGGATCATAGACAATCCATCCTTCACGATCTTCATAATCGAAGAGAGGAATACCCGGCTCTAGATGATGAGGACAACGGTGTAAACTATATCCTTGATCTTGATATGTATTATTACTGAACATAATCAATGTCTCACCTGGCTTAATAGTTCTTTGACCTTTTGATTCATTTGTATTTAATACAGACTTCGCATCTACAGGGAAGTTTTTGTAATACCATCCGGTGTTAGTCTCGTCGGCCACCATTTCTACTCCAGGCCATCCATTTCTATCGTCCGATTCTTTCGTAAAAACCCAACCTTTTCCTGTAACGGCATCTTCTGTTTCACCTATCTGGGTATAAACATAGATGTAGTGGCTTTTTGTTATTGGATCACTTGTATCTTTTGCATCCTCATTCCATCCATCGCTCCAGTTGTTTGTACCTTCTTCAGTTAAGATTCCCTGGAAATTATCGGAACCGTTACCTCCATTATATTTACTTCGGTCATTGATAGCTCTGAAATAGATACGATAGTCACCGATAGGAGGACTTACTTTTACACGAACTTTCTGAGGCATAGATCCATCTTTTGACGTTACCGTGAATTCATGAATGGTGGTTGTTACAGGATTTTCCGTAGCTGTAACCGTGAACGTTCCTGTTGCATCATCCGATGAATTTACGCTCATTTTGATGATAGAGCTACCTTTTTTATCTGTAGTTCTATCCAACTTAATACCACCAAGGTTAGTATCCCATTTTATGGTTCTTTTATTCTGAGATTTATCATCTTTATTATAGTAGATGACAAGTTCTTTTGTAACATCCAGATAAGGTTTAACATCATAATGTACATCTATATATTTCTTGAGATTATTTGCCTTGAGCCAAAACTTAGCAGTGCCTACTAGCTGTGTATAAGCTTTGATTGGGATATTTGGATTCACGCGAAACTCTATACTATCATTGCCATTAGCGTCTTTACCACGTTTGGTGCCAATGATGATGTCTTTGGAGTTTATTTTAGTATCGCATCCAAACCCTACTGTGCCTGCATTCGAATTATATGTGATATAATCATTTTTCATTGAAGTTACATTAGCCTCCGTCTTGCTTACCCACAATGTAGTATGGTTGAAGTCGGCATCTATTGGTACTGTCTCCCAGGGCTTTACACTTACCTTGCAATCCAGCTCCATATTACCGAGGGTCTTGATAGCACCGGTAATCTCATAGAAGGTACCGCGAGGGAATACGGGTACTTCTGTGGTGCTGGTTTCATCCTTCTTATGACCCAGATTGATACGATAATTGTTGACTGCAGAATTTCCGACCTTACCATTGATGGTAAGATAACTGCGGTCGGATTCTGATGAGATATATCGCTCAGGAAGATAATACGTCTGCTGGAAAAGCCATTTCTCCGCAGCATTATCTGGAGCATTCTTCGCATCTCCGGTTCCTTTAATATCATCATTGTTATTTGTTGCTGACGCAGATCTGTTGTCTGTCCATTCGGTATAGTATACGGCTGGACCTTCAGATGTCTGATACGTATTGCTTGAAAAACCATCCTTGTAATCTTTATCTGCCCAAGAAGGAGCCTCGAATTTACCGCCCCAGTAAAGATGGGTAAAAGGAGAGAGCTTATCGGCTGAAATACTGTTGATGCTAAAGGGCTTGCCTCCGAAATTGGTTGCAACTTCTGCGTCATTTGGATCGAAGATAAGATTCAGCTTAACCTTTACGCATGTAAACTTCAGGTTAGCTGCCACCTCGGTATATTTATCACCCGCTGCTTTAATCTCGGTTTCTGCGAGTTTGCCTGTGGCATCCTTCTCTGGTTCGTAAATCATCGGGATGTTTGTAGAAACCGGCATTCCCGGTTCTGTTCCAGCTACATAGTTCAGTACTATTTTTTTGAGATCTTTTTCTGTTTGGATAGTCTGACCACTCAACACCTTGTTCATATTGGCAACCACATAGATATGGTAAGTGCCCGGCTCGATATTGAGCTGATAGTTAGCTACATGCTGCTCCAGCATCATCGAAGCCAGTGGGGCAGGGAGCGTCTTTTTCAGGAGCTTGCCTTCATTTCCTGTAGGGAAAGCATAGAGAGTCAGGTCGTTGATCTGGCATTCATCTACCGTGGCATTATAGGTAGGAAGGCCGGAAGCATCGTCGGGATTGGTGCCGCGGCTGCTGAGCACGGTTGGCACGAGTACATGCAAGTTGCTTTCTGACGAAATGGGAGTGCGCTCGCCTCCAAGTTCGTCAGAGCAACTTACTGTAACCAACAATATAAACCAACTAACTAAACTTAAAATGAAATCTCGTATTTTCATTGTTTCTAATTTTTAAAGTCAAATACTCTTATGAGCTAAATGCCCGGAAGGGGCTCTGACACCTGAAACGGTTAGAAATCGACACGCTGGATGCGCTTGCTCCAATCCAGGATGGAAATGCTGAGCTGCACATACTTCCACTGGTTGCCCTGGAGGAAGAAGTCGAGCTTGTAGTCGTACTCTCGATCCAGGAATTCCTGCTCTGAATAATGGCGGGCTTCGAAGGCGCCACGGCCTTGAGCCAGAAAGTCAGCAAGATTGATGCGTGCCACCTCTTCGCCAGTAGTCTTGTTCGTGATGGTGAGGATGGCGTTCTTGTCGTTTTCTGCTACCGGATGCCAGATGAGTCGGGAGAACATGAGGGCGGCATGAGCGGTGCGCTCCTTTACATTGCCCTCGGTATCCTTAAACTCAGTGGTCCAGGTGTAGTATGGGGTATATGTCAACTCCTCGTCGGGGAGGAGAGAGTTGTCGTAACTGATATCGCCGTTGGCATTGGTTATCTGATAACTGAAGTCATCGGCATTGATGTTGGCAGGCTCGTCGGTCTGATGCAGGCTGATGGTGAGCTGCTTGGTATCACGAACCAGACCGATGGTATGGCGTGTAACCTGCAGGTCTTTTACTTCAACCAGTTCGTTGCTGAGTCCTTGCCAGAGTGTATCAAGCGGTTGGCTCTGGTTGTTTACCTTGCCCTGTTCGCGGTCGAGTCGTGCATGGAGGGCGGTGATGTTGTCACCCTGCTGTGGCATAGCTATCTGGAATTTGGCACCTGGCTGCGCAAGTGCATCTTCGTATTTCTTTTGGAAGGCGAAGGTTGCGAATCTGTATTTGCCCGGTTCCAGATTGATTCGCATGGCATAGTTAGGGTCCTTGAGCGGCTGTGATGTCGCATCGTTATAGGCATCATGGCGAGCAATGAAGTTGCCCTGCTCGTCGTATACGAATACGCAGAGTCCGCCCACATGATCTTTGAACATGTCGGCACGCTGCACGTTGTAGTCGTACTTGAACTGCAAGTCAACACCCATGTCACAAGGAGGCAGGTCGTCGTGCATCAAGTCGTTGCAGCTTGCTAGCAGGCTGCCGGCCATGATGAAGCCCCATCCCATGCATATATTCTTGATCCAACTGTTAAACTTCTTGTTTGCCATGATGCTTATCTGTTTTATGAAAAAGTAAAGTGTATAAATAGATTCTTATTCTTCCGAGATAGCCAGCCGCTCCTTAGCGCTAGAGCGGCTGAGCTATATATAATAATGTGTAATGGATTACAAATCGACTGTGTCTGAACGCTTAGCCCAAGAAAGGATCTTTACGCTGACGCTAAGATACTTCTCATTCTCATCATCTGGCTGAGTTGGGTCTACTGGAGGCACACCAGGGTAGCCAGGACCATAGACGTTGCCAACTGTCAAGTCATACCAGTTGTTACGGAGCATACCATAACGGCCAAGATACTTGAGGTTATCTGTTCCATAAGATTCACCTGAGTTCCATGGAGTCAATGAGCCGAAGTGCTTAACACGAGCGATATAATATGTAACACCCTTAAGATAGGTATTGATACCAACCATCTCTTCTGGACGACCAGCTTTCAAGCCGAGTTTATCATTAATATCTTTAACGATTTCTGCACCTGTCTTTTTGCCATAAGGTGCTGTGGGATCGAGAACTGTACCAGAAGCATTCTTGATATATTCCGCTTTAATCACATGTGAGCCTTCCGTCTTGAAATTTGTATAGTCAATAGTATAACCTGTTGGGAGAACTGGATTTGCAACAGCATCTACAGCAGCCTTCAACTTATCCGTATTCAGGATAGTTTTCATATTGCCGATGGTGTAGAATGTTCCATCTGCTGGATCTGCAAGATCACCTGTATCATCCTTAGGAGTATATTTTGCCTTGAAGATAACACGGGTTGTCTGACCCTGATACATGTTTTTCAAGTTAAAGGTGTTCTCTAAGCAATATACCGGATTGGTTTTGGTGGTGTTGGTGAAGTCTTTATTAATCTCACTTGTAGCAGTGATAAAATTGAATTCTTTGTTTCTTAAGTCATCACCAGTAGCACCATTTTTCTTGAGATCCTCATTATCGTAGTTAGGATCCTTACCCCAATAAACACGGTTGTTAATGCCTGTGAAACGATCTGTAGTCCAAATAGCGCCAAAATCAGAACTTAAGCCATCAATATTATGAACAGCGAATGTCTTCTTGTTTGTGATATCCAAAGCCCAATTGCTAAATGTTACTTGACTCTTTGTAGGCTTTGTGGTTGCCTTGTCCTTAACAGTTATTGTTCCAGGGGCAGCAACTGTCATCTTTGCTACTCCACGCTCTACAAAAACTGTTGCAGCACAATCGTTAGTAGGTTTATTTGCTTCTGCCTCGCTGGCATATATTTTATTTTTGTCAATACTAACCAAAGTTACAGGTGAGGCATCACTTCCTTTCAACGGAGCATTAGCCATATAGAAGCCATCAGAACCAGTCCAATCAGTAACTGAAGAAGTCAAAATGTTTTTGCTATTCCAATCATTATAACTTTGACCTACAGTAGGCAAATTAACATTTTTATTGTTAAGCAAAATCAAAACACTATAATCATTCTTGGTATCCACATTGGTAAGCTTTGCTACCAGCTTTTTAGAAGTAGTTGTGATACCAGGTGTGGAATCGTTTGTCCATCCATCTATAGGTAAAGTTACGCTCTCAACAAACTTGTAAGAGCCTTCATCTGAACCATACTTCTGGAAGATGAGGGCAGTTGCGTTACTAACTTTATACTCTTCTGGTGTTCCTTCAGCCATTTCTGCACCACCAGCATCTGCAGCACGAGTTCCACTTACCGAAGGCAAGTTGATGGTGAAAGTTGCATAACCAACACCAGTTTCATTAGTACCAGTACCTGGACCTGCGGTTCCCAGGTCCTCATTGCTTGAACAGCTTGCTGTCATAGCTGCGATGACAGCCAAGCCAAATAAATGTTTAATCTTCATAATTTTTGAAAGTTAAGCTTGTTTATAATCGTTATTTTCTAATTTTCTGTTATTCCAATTCCTTTATCTGCTTGAAGACATCTCTTACACGCTCTGCCTCTTTCGAGTTGCCTGCCTTGGCAAGATGCTTTTCGGCAGAAGTAAGATCACCTTTCTGCAAATCGGTGCAGGCGGCATTAAGATTCGCTGTCTCATCATCTGGGAAGAGACGGACGGCGATGTCGAATACCTCGTTAAACTCTGGCGAACCCGGCTCGTAAGTCTGTGCCACCAGGAACATCTCCTGCAGAGAAAGCTGCTGTGGTTTGGTCTTCAATATCTCCTTGGCTTCTTCGATGCTGAACGGACGAACCGTGTAGGTTACCGTATAGTCGCTATGACGGAGACGAGGATAGATATGATCCAGGATATAGCGGTAACTAGCCGGATGGAGCTTTCTGATCTTCAGGTCCTTATCGTCGGGAGCCAGCGAGGAGTTAGCTATCTCGAGAATTGCTTCCTTATCAGCCAGATGACTAGCCTGAATCTTCTTCTTGAATCCTTCCCAGTCTTCCGGTGTAGCCTGATAGGTAAAGAGCTTGCTGTTTAAGGTGTAGAGGCTGCTCACATATTTACGGAGGGCAGCTGCACGCTCGTTGGCAAGGCGCTTGTTGTTGGCATACGAACCATCAGGCGAAGCAAAACCATGGATATCAATATCTGTGATTTCAACGTTCTTATCGTTCTTCACCAGGTCGATGGTGGAAGTAATCTTCTTCAGCTCAGTAGCATTCTCACGGAAGTTGGCAAGAATATTACTCTTGTTAACCACAAAGCTGAGATAGGCTTCACCCTTTTCGGCTCTCACCTTCTTGGCTTCCGCCTTCGGCTGCACGAAGAAATCCTTCGTAATCTTCGGTGTACGGTCGATATCCGCAATCGGCGTATTGTCCTGTTCTATCAGGTTGCCGCATCCGCAGAGATCTTCTTTCACCGAGAGTTTGAACTTCTTCATCCATTTCTGATAAGGAACAGACTGGGCGAAGTAAACCTGCTGACTGGTCTTGTTCTTGCGGGTAAGAACCTGTGCCTGCGGATTCTTCTTGCTGTCGGCAAGTCGGCGGTATCTTACAGCCTGGTTTCTACCCTGGATGATGATAGGGTTGAGAGCGATAGAATCAGTTCCTACCATTACCGGTGTGAAAACAATCTGCTGCTCTGATTTCATCTTCAAATCGTTCAGATTCATACGGAAGGCAACGTCCATCCGGTTGCCGTTCTTGCGTGCCAAGACGCTTTCTACCTGAATCTTACCCCCTGCCAGCTGTTGAGCCTGAGCAGGCATGATGCCCTGAGAAAGGAGTATGCAGAGGGGCGAAATGACCGCATAAAGCTTCATTTTATCCATATTATGATTTCCCTATTTTTTTTGTATTCTGTCTAGTTATTACGTGTTTTTATTGTCAGTTTAAAACTACAGTTAAATTAAATTCTTAGAACACGTATATGAGAGATAGTGCGGCTTTTGTAGGGCCCACATAGTTGCGGTGGTCTTTGTCGAGACATTTTTCGCATCGTCCGTAAAGCTTGTAAGGACTGTAGGCATATCCCAAACCGATAGACCCTTCGAAATTGAGGTGCTTATTGAGTAGCCACTGATAGCCGTAGGTGAGGCCTCCACCTACATACCAGCCTTCATAGTGCCTGCCCTCCAGAGTTTTCGGCAGGATGCCGAAGGGCATGTCAATGTTTTTAATGTTGTATTCACCGCCTAAGGCATGAATTCCGAAGAAATGACCTCCAAACTTCTGGCAGGTGTACCATCTGTATTCTGGCATAACATTCCAGAATCTCATCTTCTTGTCGCCCGAGAACTTCCAGGGGTTCAGGGTGCCGAAGAGTTGGAAGGTTGTTTTCTTGCCCGTGCCGATTTCGATGCCGGCGTTGGCAGATGTGGAAGCCCATCCCAGTAAGTTGGTCTTCAGAGCGACCTCCTGCGCTCGCGTCGTTGCCGTTGAAAGGATCAGCAGCAGCAACATAGCTGATTTTATGAATGTTTGCTTCATCATATCTTTACTTTTATATTTGGTTTCGTTTATATTAAACTTAGCCTTCGTTTGTTAGTTGGCATCTATTTTCGGCTGCAAATTTAAGAAAAAAACCAATACGAAGCAAGAAAAAGTTTCAAAAAGGTTGCATTTTTTGTGCAAACGATTGCACGCTTTATGCAATCTATTTGCGTACACACATCATAAAGCACATGATTATCGGCGTCTGCTTGCCGTCATTGGGAATCTATGTCTAAGATGTGGTTCTGACAGGATTCACAGGTGGGATATGCATACTTGCCCAAAGTGCGGGGGCAAGATGCAACCCACTGGCGAAGAAGAGTTTTGGACATGAAATCATAGTTTTTGGGACAGAAAGACGAAGAAAGCAAAAAGCCTGCTGGCTATAATTGTCAGCAGGCTTCTTTGTTATAATGTTCGCCCTTGAAATACAGTACTCTTGTGAAGAGGTAGTATGACTCCATTAAGGGTGAGCCTACGAGAGTTGAAGTTAGGCAGAATTTCCACACTGGCTTCATGGCTTCCCTTATACATGGTAATCCAGATTTGGGCAGAGATACCAATACCAGTAACACTCATACTTACTTGTGTAGTCCCTTTCTTGTCTGTTTGAATTTTGTATCCACTTACGCTTCCCTGAACCGTAACTCCACCAATGCCATTAGGTCCGGAGAAGGGTACATTGAAGGCAACCTGCACAACAGCATCGTCCTTATTGACGGAAACGAAATTGGTGTTGGAATTAACATAAGCAATCAGACCATACGGGAAAACTACCTTGTCGGCTTCCAAAGTAAAGGTTGTATCCTTAATAGCGTCCAATGCTTCATCCCAATATACACTATCTATCCGGTTTTGCAAATCGCGCTGTTCTTTCCAGAGAGTTTTCTGACGTGACTTCAGACCATTGACCAACTGCTCGCTGGCCTTGTTTTTTCCCCATTGATACATATTATCTGACTGGTTTGACTGCGCACAGGCAAAGGCAGACATCAGACAGAAAACAAGTGAAATAAATATTCTAATCATCCTTGATCCTTTCCAAAATTAAATTCATATATTCAAAAAAGGGCTAGCCCCATAATCAGGACTAGCCCCCAATTTTAATTATTTTCTCGATGCAATGAATGTATCTTGAAAGCTGCATAGCACTTCAAGAAAGATTACTTAACCTCAATGTGCTTAACATTGTCTTTCTTCTCCTCCTTGGCTATCTTAGGAATCTCAATCTTCAAGACACCGTCACTGACCTCAGCGGAAATCTTCTCCTGATCAGCATCCTCTGGCAAAGCATAACTCTGAGAGTAGCTGCTGTAAGAGAACTCACGACGCAAGTAATGCTCTTCCTTCTCCTCCTTCTTCTCATCCTTGTTCTCGATGGATACATTCAGATAGCCATCCTTATCGATGTTCATCTTGACCATCTCTTTCTTTAAACCAGGAGCTGCAACCTCCATCGTATAAGCTGTAGCACTTTCCTTGACGTTGACTGCAGGAGCTGTTGCGTTCATGCGTGGCATCAAGTTTGTATCAAAGAAGTTGTCATTAAACCAACTGTTCAACCAATTTGAAACACTGTTATTTCTACGAGCTAACAACATAATGTAAAACCTCCAAATTCTATTTTTCTCGTCCTCTCTTCGCCTTCCGGCTCAGTCGGGATTTCTCATTGTTTTTAATTTATCCTTTTTAATAACGATTGCTTCGGCTTACGAGGCTCAAGGATTTCTAGAAACCCTCAACTGTCATTACTTAGGGTTCTTGTCGTTCCCCTTGCCCTTTCGGCTTCGGCTTTCACTCTATGTAGGAGCAAGTTACGTGCCAACCCGGTTTGTAGATTTGGAATAAACAGTTTTTGCCAATTTTGACTAAATATTCTGCAAAATTGACAACAATGGATAATTAATTTAAACTTTACTGCTAAAACTTCATGTTTTTTAAACCTGTTTTTCAATCCATGCCATCAGTACCGCTACAGCATACTGTTGTTAAGAAACAGAAGATGTCTCTTGCAGAGAAAAGAGCCACTATGCATGGTGTTCAGACTTATTTGTCTGATGAAGACTATGAACTAAGATTAAGACAAAAAAGAGTTGTGAAGAGATATTACGTGATGCTTTAAAGCAGTATATTCAGGCATTTAAGTAAAATGTCTGCGAAGAGGTATCACCTTCTCGATGGAATATTAAGCAAGATGAGGATGTGTCATAAGTTTATGATTCACCCTCTTCTATTTGTTGAAAGAGATAGGATATGTCGCTGAAAGAGATAGGATATGTTGTTGGAAGAGATAGGATATGTTGTTGAGACAGTCAGTATCTTCGGTCGCACAACAGCTGTTGTGCGCTTGCATAACAGCTGATATGCGCATGCACAACACCTGTTGTGCATGCGGTAGCCAACTGTTATACACCAACTATTATCCAGACTTATGACACACCCCTCATCGTTATATAAATCTCTCTCTATTTCTAAAGTGATTCATATATATATTATGTATATCGTAGTGTTCTATTCTTACTTGCTCAAGCTAACAGAATGGCTCATGTTAGCCATTTCTGGAATTGAGTCTACTACGTGTTTCAAGAACATGCCCATGCAAAGAACCATACCTGAAAACATAACTGCGGCGAAAGCCATTGTAAAAATAGTCATCATAATTATTAACCTTTTTAAAATTTATTATTTGTTATTCCTTAAATGCGAGTGCAAAGTTAACACTTTTTTATCGAATAACGGCATCTTTTGCCGAGAAATATCATTGCAATATGTTTTTCTTGATATGGGTCAACCACTTGTTTTTAGCCTTAAAAATGACATTTTGCTATCGGATATGTTGTTTTTGTGGCAATAATTTATATATATCATTTTTCTCGCATTGATATGTGTGTAACAAGATAGGGATTCCTGTCAGATGATAAGAAAAGGGCGCTCCTTCCTAAAGGATAGAGCGCCCTTAACTTTGTACGCTCGGCATGAGCATACAAGAAGATATCCATGTGAATCGTTCAATATTTCACATGGATATTCAGTTTTGACAGTATCATATATGTGATACTATTATTGTAAGTAAGGAATGGCAAACTTCACCAGACAATATCCACCTCCAATGAGCCAGCAATAAAGAATGGCAGCCAAGAGGAAAGGCTTAATGCCAGCTTTCTTGAATTTGTCAAAGCTTGTTTCGGCTCCCAATGCTGCCATGGACATGGTCAGGAGGAAGGTGTCCAGTTGGTTAATCCAATCCACTATGCTTTCCGGAAGCAAATCAAGAGAATTGAATCCGATCACTACCAGGAAGAGAATGGCAAACCATGGAATGCTGATTTTAGGCTTGTTGGTATCAGCATTTTCCAGATTATCTCTTTTGGCAACATCCCTTGCAACGGTCCATGCAATCACCAGTAATACCGGTACCAGCATCATCACCCTTATCATCTTCACAATGATGGCATTGTTGCTCACCTCGGCTCCCATGACATTGGCAGCACCTACCACATGGGCTACTTCATGAACGGTGGAACCCGTAAAGAGTCCCATCATATCTGGTGATAGGTCAAAGATGCCAGCCCTGTAGAGAATAGGGTAGAGGAACATGGATAATGTTCCAAAGATGACTACGGTGGCTACGGCTACTGCCGTCTTGTAAGGCTTCGGACGAATGGCCCCATCTATACCCAATACTGCAGCAGCTCCACAGATGGCACTTCCGCAAGCGGTGAGCAGTGCGATGCTGCGGTCAATTTTCAGGAGTCTTCCCACCAGGATTCCCAAACCGATGGTGCCGCATACGATGATGGCATCCATTACGATGGCAGAGAAGCCCACAGCCATCACATCCTGGAAGGTGAGCTTGAAACCATAAAGGATGATGCCTGTGCGGAGGATTCGCTTGCTGCAAAACTTGATGCCCGGTACCCAGGTGTCAGGCAGGTTGTTACGTAAACTATTGGCATAGAGCATACCAATGATGATGCCCACTACCATGGGGCTAAACGAAAGAGCTTTCACACAGTCCATGCCACCGATGTAGAAAGCAGCGCATGCGAAGAGCGCGATGAGCAATACGCCATGCAGCATACTGCTCCTTTGTTCTGATAATCTCATATTTTTCTTTTTTTGTCGGTTATTCGCTTTTGAAAAGCGGGTGCAAAGGTACGAAAAATCATGAGATGTTGTATATACATAATAACTATACGTTATAATCTTTAGTTATAAACCTCTTGAATGTCTGCTGGAGTTTAGCGGTCTCGCCCCTCTTCTCAACAAATAGAAATTCTCGTTCCATCTTCAGATTCTCAATTTCCAGAACCTTGAATACTTGTTCATAGATACTCCTGTAGATGGCTCTTATGCTGATGATACCCATGCTTAAGGAATGTTCCACGAAATGCTTGATGCCCTCTGTGGTTCCCAGATTCATCTCAATGTTCAGATCAGAAAGAGCAATGCCGTTTTCCTGCAGGGCTTTTTGGATGACATCCAAGGTTCCGGAACCTAATTCACGCAGTACAATCGGTGTCTGCCTGAGAAGATTCAAAGAAATCTCATCTTGCTGGGCTAGGGGATTGGAACAATGTACGAACGCCACCAGCTCATCTTTCATGAAAGGAGTGTATTTAAAGGTGGGCTGCCGCTTGATGCCTTCCACCATACCCAGATCTATCCTTCCTGCAGCAAGCGCATCCTCTATCTCATGAGAATTTCCGCTGAGCAGGGTAATACGAATGTCGGGGTATAGTTTCCTGAATTCAGCAATCAGTTCGGGGAGAACATATTGTGAGATGGTGGTACTGGCTCCGATGCGCAGTTCGCCACCTGATTTCTCTGTGAGCTTCTTCATGTCGAAATCGAGATTCTGATAGGCATCGATAATCTTGCAGGCATGGTCAAGCATAAGTTGTCCGGCACGGGTGAGCTGGATGCGATTGCCGATTCTGTCGAACAGTTGCACCCCATATTCCTTTTCAAGCTCTTGTATGTGCTTGCTGATGGCAGGCTGACTGATGAACAGTTCGTTGGCAGCCTTAGTGAAACTCAGGAGTGTAGCCACACTTCTGAAAACTTTCAGTCTTGTATCTATCATTTTATATTCCTTTGTTATTTCAAAAATCCTCGTCAATATGATGCCGAGTGCAGCAAATCTTCTGCAAAGATAACAAAATTCTAGAAATCACTCGCTGGTTTCGCCTAAAAATAGTAACTTTGCACCCAACAAAAAGAAACCAAAGACATTATGAACATTAAGAATATCCATTTGGCCTATTTTAGTGCCACTTTCTCCACCAAACGTATCGTTCGTGAGATAGCATCCCAGTTTCAGAAGCCTGTCATTGAGTATGACATTACCTCAGACGTGCTGAAGGATGATGTCTCGCTGGGAAGTGATGGCGATCTGCTGATAGTGGGCGTACCTTCCTATGCTGGTAGAGTCCCGGAAATGGCAGTTCGCTCTTTGAGACGTTTTCTTGGAAACAATACCCCAGCCATCATCGTATCAGTCTATGGAAACAGAGCATATGATGATACGCTCATAGAACTGAAGGATCTGATGGAATCCCACGGCTTCAAGTTGCTCTCAGCAGCAGCCGTCATAGCCCAGCATTCTATATTTCCCAAGATAGCAGAAGGAAGACCTAATGCGGATGATATGGAGAAACTCCATGATTTTGCTTCAAAGAGTAGGGAACTTCTACTCCAGATACCAAAAATGTCAGCAGTCAGCCGACTGATGGTAAAGGGAAATCGCCCTTATCGTGATACCAAGCCTATTCCTCTGCATCCAGAAGGAAGTAAGGGAAAATGTACATCCTGCCATGCCTGTGTGAAAATGTGCCCTGTCGGAGCCATCACTATGGGGGAACCCTACAAGACCAACGAAAAGAAATGCATCTCTTGCGGACGCTGTGTCGTGGTCTGTCCTGAGCATGCCCGACTTTTCGGTGGCCTGCTGTATAAGGCTGCCAGCTGGAAATTCGAGAAAGCGTATTCGGAACCTAAGCAGCCTGAATTTTTCTATGTGAATGTTTAAAGAATCAGATAGCAATGAGTAGATACACAAATATCGTCGTCGATGTAGGAAGTGTATTGGTGAACTGGATGCGCATGAACCTGTATACCACTCTTTTCAATGGGAATAAGGCATAAGCATTGTTGTCTGAGTAAATGTTCAATACATGCCTACGTGATGTCTTA
>OGQM01001399.1_pt1 | contig 16986 bp, 9 predicted proteins | sample 1553191 | NCBI WGS metagenome assembly OGQM01 (sample SAMEA2579954, study PRJEB22360) | human gut metagenome | biome: human gut; feature: human-associated habitat; material: faeces | place: Denmark | collected 2008/2010 | reverse complement strand
AGATGAGCTAATACATCACGTCCTTCTCTGGGAAGCCAAATGAAAGGTTTTGGCACGAAAACGCACTTTTTCTCGAAAAAAAAGTGAGAAAAAGTGCGTTTTCGTGCCATTTTAAGGAAAAATATCGTAATTTTGCAGTCGAACCAAAACATTAGAAGTATGAAAGCAGATTTAATAATCGGACGAGATAAAGAAAAGGCAGAGCTTCAACGTTGTATAGACTCAGATCGCTCTGAACTTGTTATCGTTTATGGTAGAAGACGTGTCGGCAAGACTTATCTAGTAGATGAATTCTTTGGTCGGAAGTACGACTTCACTTTCGTTGGAGGACACAATCTCCCCCAACGCACCCAATTGCGCAGTTTTGCCAAAGCATTAAAACAAGCCATGGGCGAGACATCAGCTCGCAAATTATCAGATTGGTTTGATGCCTTTGATGTTTTGGAAGAATATCTGTCATCCTTGCCAGAAGACCGCAAAAAGATAATCTTTGTAGACGAAATGCCTTGGATAGATTCCTTGCGTTCCGACTTCACCCCAGCATTTGAAAACTTTTGGAATGGATGGGCAGCCCGTCGTCGCGATATAGTTTTCATCGCTAGCGGTTCTGCCACATCATGGATGGTAGACAAGCTCATAGAAAACCAAGGAGGTCTGCATGCTCGCATCACTTGCCAGATATATTTACGCCCATTTACTTTGTATGAGACAGAACTATACCTAAAATCGCGGGGATGCTCTTGGGATCGCTTCCAGATAGCCCAATGCTATATGTTCTTTGGAGGCATTCCTTTTTATCTGAGTTTAATAGATCCAAGTCTTAGCCTTGTACAGAATGTTGATGCCCTGTGCTTTAACAAGGAAGGGGCACTAAGACAAGAATTTGACGAATTATATGGAGCCTTATTTACTCATGCAGACAATTACATCAAGGTGGTCAGGCTCTTGGCTAATCATAAAGGCGGCATGACAAATGCAGAAATTGCTAAAGCAGCCAAACTGGACGGAAAGAAGTTGTGCCAGATATTAAAGAATCTGGAGAGATGTGACTTCATCATGAAGTTCAGATATTATGGCAAGAAGACGCAAAACCGCCTATATAAGTTGACAGACTTTTATACCTTATTTTATTTAAAGTATATAGAGCCCAATATCGACTCCTTTGATGAGCAATGGTGGAGCAAGCATTATCTCTCTCACAGTGTTGAGGCATGGCAAGGTTTAACTTTCGAATTACTCTGTTTGTTCCATATCAGCCAAATACGCAAGGCATTGAATATTGGTGGCGTGGCTAGCGAGGCTTACATTTGGTTTGACAAGGCTGACAAAACCAAGAATCAGAGAGGAGCCCAAATAGATCTCATCATAGAGCGTGCCGACCGAGTCATCAACCTCTGCGAGATGAAATTTAGTCAAGCCCAATACAAAATTTCAGCAGATTATGAGATAAAGCTGCGCAATAGGATGGAATTATTCAGAGACCGAACCCATTGCACAAAATCATTGGTAAATACCTTTGTCACAACATTTGGTGTTGCCAATGGCATCCATTCAAGTATAGTAAACAGCGAAGTCACACTAGACAATCTCTTTCAAGAATGACACATAGGAGAAAGAGAATATTTTCATCATTAAAAAAATGCAAAAAGGTTGACCGTGTCATCACAACACAGCCAACCTTAACGACTAACATCTTTTTTCGGTTAATCTTTGTATGATAAACCTAAAACTAATGTTCTACTTACAAAACTTTATTAACCAACAGGTGGAACAATCGGCTTATTAAAACCTTCAATAAATACAAAACTAATATCTCTTGACATTATAGGATGACCTGTAGTCTCATCTATTATGCTTATAGAAAACTCAAAAACATCAGTGTGTCCATTCTGGCCTATATATGCAAAATTTGTCCCAGGTTGTACTTGAAGGACCTCATCACCATTACCTTTTAATATTTTCCAAGAATAATGGTAACCATAAGGCAAAGCTTTCATTTGAACGCCTATTGTACATGCTCTTTTAGGAAATCCATTTTCTTCTAACAATTCATAAGTATTTGGATACGCACTAGTAGTATACGTACCTCGTAGATACGAATAATCCACTTCATTTTCTGCAATCGATGCAGCCATAGCCATGCACGATGCAATAATTGCCACGAAAGTCAATAAAAATTTCCTCATAGTTTATTATTTTAAATTAATCATTAATTATTTTACATCACTTTCTCCTTTAGCAGAAGAAGCAAGACCATCAGCAAAACCACCGTAAGCAGGCTTGCGCTGATAGTTCAGGTTCCAAAGACCTACAGGCTGTCCAGGACGCCAACCGCTGTCTGTTGGTGAATCGGTGAGACACCACTGGCAGATACCATACTGCTGACTGACAGGAACGATCTTGAAATACTGCTCGATAATCCACTTGTAGTGTTCAGCCATAGCCTTTTCCTTAGCCACACGCTCTTCAATAGGAAGCTTCTCCAACTGAGCAGTAGTAACATCTTTGCCATCTTTATCTACATAGCCCATATCGATCTCTGAGATACGGACGAGCTTGCCAGTCTTTGCCATGATCTTGAGCATGTTCTGGATGGCCCTCTTCTTGCTTTCCAGAGTCTGTTCATTCTCATAGTAGCTGATGTGCATCTGTGATCCGATACCATCAATCTTGGTGTTCCAGCCGAGTTCCTGACCCTTCTTTTCCCATACGCCAATCCAGTAAACGAGCGACTTCACCTTCTTGTTGTCGTCCCAGTCAGACTCCAGGTTATAATCGTTGATGAAGAGCTTGAGGTCTTCAGGGTTTGTACCCTCTACCGCAGCATAAGCATCACGAGCCGCCTTCTCTACGATAGGACCATACATCTCTGGTGTGAAGTAATCCTGCCAGTAGAAATCTTGTGGATTATGCTCACTGGTAGCCTCAGTCTGAAGAGCATAGTATCCGTTTACGTTGCCACCACCAGAGACAGCCTCGTTGATGAGATCCCAAGCCTTCACCTTGCCTCCAGTGGCCTGCATCATGCCACTTATCCATTTGTTCATCGCCCAGGTAAGAGTATCTGATTTCTCCTGAGGAGTGAGAGGGATACCATTTGAAGACTTCGTGTAGTAAACTTCAAAATCATCAATATAGAGGGTACCCGCATATTTACCGATATTCAGCAGCAGGCGCAAGGCATTGTCACCATTACATGTGGTAGTCACATCAACTTCCTTCCAATCAGTTGTAACGTTGATGGTAGGGAAGTCACCACAGCCTTGGTATCCTTCAGGATTTTGGAATCCAGCACCAAATTCACCAGCTACAGAACCCTTGATTTTCATCTTCAAGTGATAGGACTTACCATTCTCGAAAGCGAAACCTGGTTCATAGCAAACCTGTGCATTCCAAGGGTTTTCCTTGGCTGCGTTGTTACCAACCTCACAAACACCATTTACAATCTTTGGCGCATTATCCATACCCCATCCACCAAGGTTCTGACCATCATCAAAGGTAAGATGCCCAACACTTACAGGGATATCAACAGCACCCGCACCAGCGACATTACCAATCTTATAGGAGATTTCTACCCAAGGAACTTTGGTCCAGTGAGAAATATCATTTTCATCAAAGGTAGAGTTTACTACAAGATTATGGTCAGAGCCCTTTTCCTTCAATACAAAATTATCAAAATAGAGAGTACCGCCAATCTTTCCGAAACAGAAACGCATACGGTCAATATCCGCATTCGGCGTAAAAGAGAAGCTATTATCAATAGCACTTTCAGCTACAGTAAATGAACCTGCTCCATACTGTGTATCAGAACCATCTTTCTTACCAGGCCAGAAATCAATCGTTCCAGGATTAGTTCCCCTTACATTAAGTGAAATCTCGTAAGTTTTACCTGCTTGAAGAGGTTTATCCAGATCATAGTAGATTTCATATTCCCAGGTATCTGTCTTAGGAGCACCAGCCGTGATGATAAGTCCAGGATTCTTCTCAGCAGGAGGCAACTCCTTATCCTTTATCAGCTCATTCAGATACTTGCTAGGCTGCTGAGCATGCCAGGCTAGCGTATGACCATAAACTGTTAACCCTGCATCTTCTGCTGCACGTACAAAGGAAGATACCTTACTGAAATCCATCACACCCTGGTCGTTGACACAGGAAGCCATCTTCATGGCATTGCCTGCAACAATCTCATCAAAGTTATGGGCTGCAAGACGGAAGAGAGGACCCTGCTGGTTGAACTCGTCCACGCCAAGTGCAGCACTAACCTTAAAGCCAGGATGAGCACCACGATCCAGATACTCCTTCAATGGCGCATAGTCGTTGAGGTACTCATACTGAGCGATGGTCTGAGGCTTCTCTACGTCATATTTCCAGTCATCCCAGTCTGCACAGCTGCCCAAAACAAATGGGCAGACCAGTGCAGATATAATATATTTATTTACTTTCATACTACTAAATTCATTTTCATTAGTTTGTTACGAAATTACTTCCATGACTCAAGCTTGTTGCCACGACTCATCATAGACATCACATAGTCGGCAGAGATGGTCCATGTTTTCTCGTGTTCTGCATCACCAGCATTGGTCACAACAGTAGCATTAAACTTGATCTTCAGACAATCAGCCATGCGGTTCTTGTCGCTGAAATCCTGAATGCCACGTGGAGCAAAAGTACCATTACCGATCACCTTGCCATCCTGAAAAACCTGACAGTTTTCACCATTGAATGCCAGCGTCAAGGTCAACTTCTTGGTTGCATCAATCTGGCTCCAGCTATCCGTTGCATCATCATGCTTCCACTCCTTTACCGGATAAGAGTAAGTGATAGAAGATGTGTTGAAATCTACAGTTGAAACCACATCCAGGGCATCCTCATTCTTGTGGGTAATGGTCTTCAGATCCTGGATATTGGTAGTTCCTGTCTTGCAATACATACCTGAGTACTGATTCTTGTACTTCACACAGAGCAACTGGTAGTTCTGCTTTTCAAGGATAGCATCACCAGTGAGGGAAGAAACGAGTCTTACTGGCAATACATAGTGTGTAGTAGCAGCCTTTGGATCGTTGAAGAAGGCATCAGTAAGATGCACTGTTGTACCACCAATAATCTTTCCCTTAGGGATAGTCAGGGTATTAGGATCCTCCAGGGTATAGTAGGATGAAGGGAGCACCTCCATACCACTGCCTTCTGGCAGAAGAGATGGATCTATCTGATAGCTGATCTTACAGTCCTTGGTATTCTTGTAGCCACCACCCCAAGTTGCCTGCAGCTTGAACTGATGAGCATTGTCATCGGTGTTTACTGCATCATCGTCATTACCAAGGGTGATAACGCGGATAGGTGCCTGCATAGAGAAATATACAGATATCTTACCGTTGTTGCCACCATTGGCTGTTCCTCCCTGAAGACTATCTTCCCAATCTCCGTTTGAACAAGAGGTAGAAAGACCAGCTACCAAGGCAAGTCCCATGATTGCAGTTCCTATTTTTCTGAATGTTTTATTCATATTCTTCATTTTTTCTTGTTATTACCAAATGTTGTTCTTTTTACCATCCAGCGTTCTGAACGAGTGATGGGAAATTAAGAATCTGGTCGTGTGGCACAGGACCATAGAAGGCATTCTCCTTGAAGTTACGTGTTTCCACTGAGATTGGAGTATATTTCTTGCCAGCCTCTTCGTTGGTGATGCTCATACCCTTTGCCTCCTCTGTGAGGTTAGCCTTCCAGCGACGCAGATCCCAGAAGCGGAAGCCTTCGAAGCAAAGCTCGATGCGGCGCTCGTTTCTGATCAACTCACGCATTTTTTCCTTGGTCTGTGCGCACTCTTCCAGGTATGGATCTTCACCAAACTCTCCCAAGCCTGCACGCTCACGGATTGCCTTGATTACATCGTAGGCTGAGTAACCTGTGCCACCCTTAGGACCATAAGCCTCATTAGCTGCCTCGGCATAATCCAGATAAAGCTCTGTGTAACGGATGCGGGCTGTATAATGATAAGCCTTGCCGTTTACCGTAGGATCCAGGTTGATGTCCTGACGGAGGAGTTTCTTCATATAGTAACCTGTGCGGGTTGACTTGGAAACGTCCTTGTTGAGACCATCGAGATTAGTAGCATTGTCTGCCTGTGTATTGATGACGGCATTTCCTGAACCGGCTGTCTGTCCGTTATAGATAATGTACTTAGCCAGACGTGGGTCACGGTTTGCGTATGGATTAGCTGGGTCATATTCGCTCTTGGCATCTGTAATAGGATAACCGTTGGCAGCAGGGAATGCATCTACAAGATTCTGGGTTGGATTGATACGACCCTGACCATAGATTGATGGTGGGTAGTACTTGGTCTCCAAATCATTGTTCTCGCTCTTCTCTGTACGCCAGAGTACTTCCTTAGGACATTGTGCCGCTGTAAGATCGTTCATGTTTGGGTCTGCATACCACTCCAAACCATTTGTATCAATGCCTGAAATGCCGCCATTGAGGTCGAGCACTGCCTTAGCATATTGGGCTGCCTGCTCGTAGGTTACGCCGCTGCCACTGGCAAAGGCTGGAGATGCAGCCATCAATGTAGCCTGTGCAAGAACGGCACGGGCGATACGACCACTTAAGCGTCCGGCGAAGTTGGTACCAAGTACACGATTGTAAGTAGCCTTTGTAACTGTATAGGATTTGCCAAGGCAATTAACGGTCATCGTCTCGTTATCGGTATCCTTGTAGTCAACAGGGAGTACGCGTACAGCCTCTTCTGCATCCGCAATGAGCTGCTTCATGCAGTCGGCATAAGAAGCACGCACCTCCAGGGAATTGAAATCTGAGCTTACATCCGTTGGCTCAAGAATATTAGGCACACCGAGGAGTGTTCCATTGGCAAAACCACCATGGGCACGGAGCAGATAATACATGAAGATTGCTCTCAAACCCTTGGCCTCGCCGATATAACGCTGCTCATACATGGCACGCACTACCTCATCGCTGTTCCAGTTTACCTTATCCACATTAGCAAGGAAGAGGTTAATATACTGGATGGCTGCACGACAGTTGCGCCAGGTTTCCACCGGATTGTTGCTTGAAGTCCAGCTATCTACGCCAGTCATCTTACGATAAGAGTCGGTAGCATCGTTGCTTACGGCATCGTCTGTTGCAACATCATTGAATGAGTAAGAGCCGTTTGGCAAACGGGTATAGGCGTTGCCAAGCAAACCATCTGCATAGTCTGGATGGTCGTACATATACTCGAAACCCAGATGGTTTTCGATGGCAGGCTTAAACATGTCGTCACAGCTTGTCAGTCCTATCGAAAGAGCCAGTCCGAGCACCACTCCACCAATTTTATATTTTGATAGTAAGTTGTTCATCACTTTTGTCATTTTCGTTATCTTAATTTTCTATATTAGAACTCAACCTTTGCACCGATGGTGAAACTGCGGGTTTGAGGAGCAGAACCTACATTGCGTTCCATCTGCTTGCGCTCACCGGCTATCGTCAGGAGGCTGCTGCCATTAACATATACCTGCAAGCCCTTCACCAAACTGTTGTCTCCGAGGAGAGACTTGTTGAAGTCGTAGGTAAGCTGCACGCGGCTCAAGTCGATACGGTCTGTAGAATACATCCAGTAGTCGGAAGCACAGAAGTTGTTGTCACCACTCTGTGTTGTCAGACGAGGATAGGTGATAGACTCACCGTTCTTGTATTTACTCTCTGTCCAGGCACCGAGTACCACATCACTGTACTTACGCTCACCGTAAACCCAGTTGTAGGTATCGTCCTTGAGAGCATTGCCACCAAACTGCCCTGTCAACATGGCGAAGAGAGTGAAGTTCTTGTACTTCAAGGTAAGATTCATACCACCGGTGAACTTGGCGCTCCAGCGACCGATAGCCACGCGGTCCTTGCTGTCGATGATATTATCTCCATTCTGGTCCTTGTATCTCAGATCACCTGGCTTTACTGTACCGAAAGAGCTCTTGACCTTATCATTGTCAATTTCATCCTGACTGTTGTAGTAGCCTAAGCACTCATATCCCCAAAGGGCATCAGTGAGCTTGCCTTCTGTACGCATGTAGTCATACTCTACATTCTCTGCAACCTTCAGGTTCTTTGAACTGTTGGTCTGTCCGAATGCCTGGATACCATATTCGAAGTCTCCCACCTTGTCTTTGTAACCGAGAGAGAAGTCAACACCTGTGCGGCGATTCTTACCATAGTTGATGTATGGCACGAATGTAGATACAGGCCAGTAGGTATGCATATAGCTTGGATAGATGTAATCTGGCTGAACGAGCAAGCCATCAGTCACCGTGTTGTAGTAGTTTACGGCAAAGCTGAGTCGGTTACTGAACAAGGCACCATTCAAACCTACGTTGAACTCCTTGCGCTTGATGAAACCCAGCTTGTCGTTACCACCACGCTGAGAGTCGGAAGTCTGGATGCTGTTGTTGGCGTCAGACCATCCCCACCATGTACCGGTAGCCGTGAAGATATTCTCATACATGAAGTACTCTTTGATATCAAGATCCTGGTTCAAGACGGTATAACCTGCAGTAAGACGGAGGTCATTGAGCCAGTTTACATCCTCCAGGAAATTCTCTTCAGAGAGTCTCCAGCCAAGAGTTGCCGATGGAGAGATGGCATTGCGGTTGCCCTCAGGAAGCTTTGCCGAATGTACCACATTGGCTGCCAAGTCGGCATAGTACTTATGTGCATAGTTGTATGACACGAGAAGTCCCAGGTTGGCATTGCTTACCTTGTGATACTCACCGCTGATGGTCTGCTGATAACCATTGGCGAGCAAGGTGGCATTGACATTGTGATTGCCGAAGGAGTTAACGTAGTCAAACTGTCCGGTCCAGGCAAGAGTCTGGCGCTCTGCTGAGTTGCTGGAGTTCAAAGTACCCGTATGCTTATCCTCGCCATACTGTGTGACGGAACCGATAATCTGCTTGCCGTCAAACTGTGTCCAGTTGACACCGAAGGTTGCATAACTGTCGTTCAAGGATGTTGTGTATGACGTAGAATAGTCAACCGCAAACATGGTCTTGAAGCTCAATCCCTTCAGCAAAGAAGAGAGATCAAACTTGACACCAGTATCAAACTGCATCTGGCGGGAAGTCCAGGTGTTGTAGCCTGCTGCATACATATCTGCGAAGGCATTGGTCTGGTCTTCCTGTGTAGCACCCAGGAAATACTGTCCGGCTGGCAATCCCGCAGGATTGGTGATGATATTTCTTGAGTTATTGATGAGAGCCAGAGAATTGGCATCCATCGGGTCAAGATAAGACAGCGGGATGAATGGAGCCACACGGTTAGGACGCAATGTAGAAGCTGCCTTCCAGAATTCGCTGTTTGAACCATGCTGGTTATAATAGGTAGCGTTGGCATTCACCCAACCAGAAGCCCAGTCAGCGAGCTGGAGGTCGATGTTACCACGTACGTTCAGGCGGTCGGTATAGTTGTTCTTTCCTTCACCGAAATTCAGGAAATCACCCTCGCGGTAGTAGCTCACGTTGGTATAGAACTGTGCAAACTTACCACCACCTTCGAACTCAGCCGTCACATCGTAGCGAGACTTGGTCTTCTTGAGATAATCAGAATTATAGAACTGCTGGTTTGGATAACGGTAAGGATTGGTACCTGCAGCCGTGTTATAGATGTCTTCATCTGAATATTTAGCAGAAAGACCATCATTGGCAAGAGCCTGATTGTAAAGCGTCATATACTGCGCACCATCGAGGTAGGTAGGATAAGACTTCGCTACACTCATCTGATAGTTGGCACGGGCGCTTATCTTCAGCGGTTCAATCTTACCACGCTTTGTTGTGATGAGGATAACACCCTTTGCAGCACGGCTACCGTAGAGAACAACGGCAGAAGCACCCTTGAGGAAGGTAATGTCTTCTATCTCCGTTGGCAAAACATTGTTTGCATCACGTGGCACACCGTCAATCAGCACGAGTGCATCACCCTGGTTCCACAGCGACCCGTTATAACCTGCAGCCAAAGCCTGCATATTGTCGAGGCTATAGGTATTGTAGTTCTTCTCCAGCAGATTCTTCACCTTGACCGTGCTGACAGGAGTGATTACATCACGGGCATCCGCCTTGCGGAATGCCACGTTGATGGTGTCTGCTTCTGTGGCATCCTGTGCCATCACTCCTTGTGCAGAGAGAGCGAAGAGGGAAACCGGAAGAATCGCTTTATATCTTGAAATTATGTTGTTCATAATTTTTCCTTCTTTATTCTTTTAATTGTTTTCTTGATTCACACTCTATTACCAACCTGGATTCTGGAACATCTCAGGATAGATACTGGTGTCTTTCTTCTTCAGAGGCATCCACCAGTGCTTGCTTGTGAAGTGGCGGGTAAGAATGGTCTTCTCCGTGAAACCGGAAACCTCGGTGTTCTGTGGATTCTTTGGATCAAACTTTCCTGCACGTACAAACTCCTGCGATGTCTTGATGTTGTATGGTGCCTTGTCGAGAAGCAACCAGCGGCGCAGGTCGTTGAAACGGTGACCTTCGAAAGCAAGCTCTACGGCACGCTCGCGGCGAACTTCATCCATGAACTTGTCCTTGTTGCCGGTAAACTTGGCTGCTACACCGTCTACACCGGCACGTTTGCGAATCTTGTTCACTGCATCGAGAGCTGTGAGTGAGCACTTGGCTGAAGCGGTGGCTCCACCTACGGCTGCACAAGCCTCGGCATACATCAGATAACAGTCGGCAAGACGCAGGTAAGGCACATCAATGTACAGCTTGTTATAAGTAGCACCCATATCATAGGTGTTGGCGATCATAGGAATGAACTTATAGAGCATGTAACCAGTGCGGCTCTCGTTGATATCGTCACGGTAAGTACCACCTGTATAGAGGTTGGCATATCGGTTGGCATCCGGCTTGATGGCTCCCTCTACCACCTTTACTCCATCATATACGATGTCGTGATAGAAACGTGGGTCACGGTTCTTCCAAGGATGGGTTGGGTCGAAACCAGACTCTGGGTCATCGAGAGGAAGACCATTCGCCATACCATAATAGTTTACGTAGTTGGCTGTAGGCTGTGAGGCAGCCTGACCACCTGTAAGAATCTGACCGCCAAACTCGGTGAACACTCCGAAGTGAGAGTTCTGCCATGCATCGGCTGGAATATCACGGAGAATATTCTCGGTAGAACCTGGAGGAAGCATGTTCTTGTTCCAGGTATAGAACAGATCTGAGTAATCAGCAAAATCCACGAGCTTGTACTGGGTCTGTCCTGTCTCAACAAGAGTAAGGAGTTCGCCAAGTGCCTCGGCAGCCTGCTGTGCATAGTTGGTATCGTAATCGTAGGTGCTGGCATTGCCGTTTACGTTCATCTTGGCATCGCAGTTCTTCACCAGTGGAGAAGCTGCCCACAAGAGTGATTTGCCTTCATAGGCAAGTGCGGTAATCTTGTTGATGCGGAAGCCATTCTTGCCTAATGTATTGCGACCAACAGAAGACTTATCCCAGTCGATAGGCAGAAGCTCTGCAGCCTCACGGAAGTCTTTAGCAGCCTTCTCGGCACATGCCTGACAGGTTTCACGAGGAAGAGTCATTGGCTGGTCGGCAGCTATGGTATGATCAATATATGGCAGACCACCGAAATACTGCATCAGCTGGAAATGAAGCCATCCACGGAAGAAGAGCAACTGACCCTTGATGGTATTCTTCTCCTCCTGGGTGGCAGCCGTCATCAGGTTCATATTCTCCAGACCCAGATTTGCCTTACGGATACCGTACCATGCAGCCTTCCAGAGACCACGCTTGAAACGGTCATTAGGATCAAACGTATCAGCCTGATCCATGAAGCATGCACCCCATCCGTCAAACTCTTTCTGCCAGCCCCAGAAGTCACCCTGGTCAACCTTGTAGCCCATGAGGTAGTCGAAGCCCACAGCCTGGATATCATCCTCTCCCCAGTTCCAACACGTTGTCCAGTAACTCTTGGAGAAGTCAGGAATACAGAGATAAAGCTCCTCTGTAAAGCCCTGGAAATTCTTGAAATTCTTGAAAGCAGCCTCTGGAGATACATCCGATTCTGGTGACTTGTCAAGATAGTCTGTACAGCTGGTAGTCAGGGCGAGAGAACATCCCAATGCCAACGCCAGGCAGGCAGACTTATATTTAGAAATTATTCTTGTCATAATAAATAATGTGTTATATTAACGCTGTTTACAACTCTAACTTGATACCGAAGTTGATACGCTTCATTGTAGGGTATGCACCCTGAGAAGCAAGACCTGTACCGGCGAAGTTCGACTCACGGTCGTCAGGCATGTCAGTCCAGAGGAAGAGGTTGTTACCATTTACATAAACCTTCAACATCGAGAGACCGAGACTCTTGATCCATCCGCCATTCCAGGTATAAGCTACCTCCAGGTTCTTCAAGCGACAGAACGAACCGTCGTAGAGGAAGCGGGTACCCTCATAGTAACTTGGGGTAGAGTTCATGCGGAGTGAAGGAATACCGTTTGGAGTTGATGGTGACCAGTAAGCACCCTCCTTGAACACCGTGTGAAGGTATGGCTTAGGCAGTGAGTTGAATGATACATAGCGGCTCACGTTGTTTACGCCATAGAACTGTGCATAGATGCTGAATCCCTTGTAGTCAATACCGATAGTGGCATTGTAGGTGTTCTGAGGAGTACCTGTAAAGCCATAAGGCGCACTATCATTAGTATCAATCACACCGTCACCATTGAAGTCGGTGATGATATACTGACCTGGCAACTTCTGGTTGTCGTTGGTATTATGAGGAGTCATTGCGATGACATCATCCCAAGACTGTGCTGTACCATTGTCGAGATAGCTCTTGCCCTGTCCGATGGAGAATCCCATGTTCTTCTGGTATGCAGGAAGCAACTCTGGGTCGTCATGCTCGGTAACAACATTTTTTGCATGCGTCATGTTCATATTGGCATAGGCATGGATACCGTTGGCAAAATCATACTTCAGTCGAACTTCAAGCTCATAACCTGTGGTCTTGGTTCTACCCTTGTTCAGGAAAGGAGCAGAAGCACCGAAATAGGAAGGCACCGAACGGCTGCTGCCGGCAATCATGATGTCGGAACGCTTCTCGCTGAAGAACTCAAGCGAACCGGCTACGAGACCACCGAGGAAAGCATAGTCGATACCGAAGTTCTTCTTGATGGCCTTCTCCCAATGGATATCTGGGTTACCTACCTTTGCTTCCTTATACCAAGTATAAATGGATTCGTTGTTTGGGTTGGTTGAATCAAGATGGGTCTTGCCACCATAAGCCCAAGTGGTCTGGTAGAGCCAGCGTTCCCATACATTATCCTCACCAATCTCTCCATAAGAGTAGCGAAGCTTGAGAATATCAATCAGATTTCTACCGAATACCTTTGTTTCAGCCACAGGCTTGAACCATTTCTCGTTGGCTACGTTCCAACCGATAGCACCAGAATTGAAAAAGGCAAAACGATTGTCCTTGGAGAACTTCTCCGAACCGTTGTAGGCACCGTTATACTCGAACATGTAGCGATCGTCATAATTATAGGTGGTACGGAATGCCCAGTCCTCACGGTAGTTGGTAAACTGAGAACCCGTAGCACGCTCAGAGCGGTTGAATACACCCATAGCTGTAACATCGTGCTTGCCGAACTTGCGTCCCCAATAGAGCTGTGCCTGATAGAAGAGGTTACGCTGGGTAAGATCGTTGTTGAGTGCACCCGCATCAGTCTTCCATGCGATGGTCTCCACAAAATCGAAGTTGTTGTTTCCCGCAGGCTTCTCCTTATAGGTTACCACACCCGTTAAAGGGTCGATATACTTAAACTGCGCTGCATGATTGAGGTCATTGACACCTCGGTTTGCCTCCACAAACACGTTATCCCAAGATACGATGGCAGATGCCTTCAGACCCTTTGTTATAAAGGAAAGATCCTGCTCGAGCGTAAAGTCGGTGTTGATACGGGTTGTGGTGGTTGACTGCTCACCATGAAGTGCAAGATTGGTTACTGAGTTAGGAGAGCCTTGCTCATCTCTAGGGAAATAGCCCCAAACACCATCGCTATACTGTGGCAGGAAGGTATCATGAGGTGCTGAGTAAGCTGCCTGCCAGAGCTGGGACTCAGCCCATGAGCCTTTCTCCAAACCATAAGGTGACTTGCGGATACCATGGCTACCCGAAAGGTTTGCCTTCAGCGTGGTAGTCTTGGTGAGCTGGAAGTCGAGATTGGAACGAACGTTGATACGGTTGAATCCGTAACCACTGGTATAACCACGATTGTTATTCCACTCGCGGAAGAGGTCACCCTCGTGCTGATAGTCGATGGCTGCATAGTACTTCACAGCCTTGGTACCACCTGCGATGTTCACATTGGCATTGTAAGACATGGCGTAGTCCTTGAAGAGTTCCTTCTGCCAATCTACATCAGGATAACGCTCGCTCATCAGGAATCCGGTCTCCGGATCGATACTACCTGCAGGAGCATTATAGTTGTTGATGAAGTCGGTAGAGCGGATGTCACCCCAGCTTGAAGGTGAGAGTCCCAACTCATGCTTGATTGCCTGGTTCACATAATAGAGCGCATCGGCAGAACCGTAGGTCTCAGGCAACTTAGACACCAGCTTGATCGCAGTGCTTGCACTGGCAGAAATCTTAGCCTTGCCTTCTGTACCACGCTTGGTGGTAATCAGGATGACACCATTCGCACCCTTCACACCATAGACGGCGGTGGCAGAAGCATCCTTCAATACAGAGATAGACTGTACGGAATGGATATCAACACTCGACATAGGGCGCTCGATACCATCCACAAGAATGAGAGGGTCGGAAGAGTTCCAGGAGCTCACACCACGAATCACAATCTTAGGATCCTCATCACCAGGCATACCTGATGAAGATGATGTAATCACACCTGGCAGATTACCTGTCAGGGCAGAACCGATATCAGAAACACCGCCTGCGCGTTCCAGAACCTTACCTGTGGTCTGGGTAATGGCACCTACGACAGAAGCCTTCTTCTGCTGACCATAACCAACGACTACAACTTCGCCGATGGCATTGTCGTCTTCAAGAGTAAGTTTAAACTCTCTCTTCTTACCGATCTTTACTTCCTTGGTCTTCATACCTACGTATGTAAATACGAGGATAGAATTCTCTGAAGGAACACTGATACTGAAATTACCATCAAAGTCGGTGACCGCACCGACGCTGGCATTACCTTTTAGTTTTACAGTGGCACCTATCAGAGGCTCACCTGTACCGTCAACAAGATTACCCTTGACCTGGATATTCTGTGCCTGAGCATTCAGGCTGCAGAAAGCTCCCATCAAGCATAAGGCTGCTGTCCGTTTCATTGTTAACACTTGTTCAATCATGTTCTATTCATTTTTGATTTATGCTTTAAAAATTTAGGCGTGCACAAAAACTGTTTATTCACGGCGGCAAAGGTATGGATTTCTTTCGAAACATACTTTGCGTGGTGTAACAGAAAGTTTATCATTTCAGAAAAACCTTGTGAAAACGTATTTTTCCATTACTTAACAGTTGTTTTATTATATAAACACCTGCAGTTGGCTTTTCAACTTCTTTACCTTCTATATTATAATATAAGGTGGAAACCACGTCTGCCTGGGTTTCTAATTGTTTAATTCCTGTTGTATTTTGTTTCAAATACCACTCTTTATACCAGTTCATACAGGCATAGCCGCAACACTCTTCGAACAATCCGTGTTTCTTGGCATTCTGGAAACCTGGAATCACCTTGCCCGTTTTAAGATATACATCAATATCATAATATTCCTGTGGATGGGTAATCGTCATTCCGATATTGCCAAAGTGGTCGTGAACTGCCTTCCATGCCAATCCCCATTTCGAGATAGATGCTGTTGCCCAGCTTCCCAGGTTAGGTTGTGTCCACTGTCCCCACTCATTGTAGTGACCTTCGCTCGCCTTGTCCGGATCTTCCGGACTCCAGTCTATCTCCGTTACCATGATAGGCTTCGTCTCTACCATCGGCACCTGACTTTTGAAGTTGCGGATGAAAGTATCGTGATCGTAATTCTTATCGGTCATATTTCCATACCACCCGGAATAAACATGTACTGCATAAGAGAAGTTGTCCTCGCTATCGGTGATAGGATACTTGACGTAATCCTGGTACTGACTCTGATAACCTGCGCCCGGAACCCAGATGATTCCCTTGAAGCCCTGCTCGCGAATCACATCCACCACCGGCTGGAAGTAATCATGCAAAGCCTTTTCTGAATCCGTTCCGTCTGATAATAGATGTACTCTCACAGGCTCATTGGCCAGTTCGATGGAGATTACTCCTTCATTCTGCTTGATGTATTCATCGGCAGCAAAAGTTTTCCAGATACCCTTCAGATAGCGGTTGTACTTATCGCCCACGCTAATGTCCTGAGGACAGACTCCCGGTGGACGAACGATGACATAAAGCCCATGTGCTATAGCATCCTTGATGAGAGGAATGTAGAGTTTCTGGAGATAGAGACGATAGCGCGCCATGTTGAATGCCGAGATATCTGCCTCGTTTTCTGCTTTCTTTGCCGGATCGTTGGTCCAGCATGGATCCATGTGCAATCGGAACACGGTACAGTAAGCACCCTGCTTCTTGTCGGTGATAGCCGAGAACTGCTTAGAGAAATATTCCAAGCAAGGCTTAATGTCGGCTTCAGAATAATCAGGCTTCCACTGTTGCCATCTCCACCCATTGAAGTAGCGGTTCGGTGTATCCATCACACCATGCAAGACAACAGTCTTACCATTGGCATCCACCAGGTTCTTACCCTGCACACGGAGTGCCGGCAGATTATCTGCAGCCAGTCCCGCCATTGACAGCATAGCCATAGCGAGTGATATTAACAATTTCTTTCTGTTCATTGTTACAATTATTTTTAGATTTATAATTTATTGTCAGTCACCTTATTATATGTAACTACTCAGCACCCCTATAGAAAACTTCTCGTTAATAAAGCATAAACTTGA
>OGQM01001361.1_pt1 | contig 17341 bp, 17 predicted proteins | sample 1553191 | NCBI WGS metagenome assembly OGQM01 (sample SAMEA2579954, study PRJEB22360) | human gut metagenome | biome: human gut; feature: human-associated habitat; material: faeces | place: Denmark | collected 2008/2010 | reverse complement strand
AAATTTTTAACATATTAAAAAAACATATTTAAAAAGCATAAAAAAACGGGATATACGACTGATGCATATAAATAAAATATACAGCAATACGTCTCCCGCCTTTTATGTAATATTTATTTAATTATTAAAAAAGTTCAACATCACCTGTTATTTTTTCATCAGCTACATAATAGCATTTATTATCTTCAGGCTTAACATACAGCTTAATATCTTTTGCTATTACGTTCTGTGCCTTTAAATCAGCTTCTACACGCTTAATAATTGCTGCCTGATTAACTGATTTACCCTCAAATTGAATAACAAATTCTTTCTTTGCTTCAGTGCTCTTTTTAGATCTGCCAGCTGGTTTCTTGACCGGAGTTTTTGCCTTTGCTGCTGTCTCTTTTGCAGCAGTCTCTGATTTCTTAGGTCTGCCTCTTCTTGGCTTTGGCTGTTCAGCTTCTTTTTCAGTTGCTGCTTTTGCTGTAACAGCAGCTTCTGCCTTTACTGCTTCAGCTTTTACATTTTCTTTTACAGCCTCAACAACAGCTTCCGCCTTATCTTTTACAGCTTCAACTTTTTCTTTTACTGTTTCAACATTCTTCACAGCAGTCTCATCATTAACTGCTTCCTTTACATTATTCCTTCTGTAAGATGCTTTTCTACCCATTATGATTACCTCCTCATCCAGCATTATTTACATGCTAAAAAATTTTTTATAGTTTCAACTGCCTGTGTCTCATCTGCACCGTCAGCTGAAATTTCCACCTGCATGCCCTTCTTTAAACCAAACGCCATCATACCCATAAGACTCTTAGCATTAATATACTTGCCATCATTTGAAACTGTAATATGGCTGTCAAACCTGCAGGCAGTCTGTACCAATTCTGCTACCGGATTACCATAAGCATTATTGATGTCTGCCACTTCTACCATTGCTATCATAGATTAACATTCACCTTATACTTTCTAAATTAATATTTTTTTAATACATGAACAAAATATACTCTATTAAACTTTTAAAGTCAACATCTATAATTTTTTTTGTTAATTTTTATACATTTTTGTCTTTAAATCCGCAGCTGTATAATTCTTCCATCTGATTGTCCATTTGTTCAGATGGTTCATAGCCTTCAAGCATTTCAACCATTCTTTTTATTTTTTTATCATCGGATGAAAACTGTCCCATATTGTCGAAAACTTTTTTCTTTAATTCTATTATATTTCCGTAATTTTCATACTGTTGCTGACCGCTTATTGCACAAAGCACCCCTAGTGCATATGCACATTCATAATTTCCCGTCATAATAGCATTTTCAAAACCACATTTTATCTGGACAGCATTTTTAGCAAGCAATGTCACCATTATTACATCTCTTCCTTAAATTTTTTAATATAATCTTTTACTGCTTCAGTTGAGAAATTACTCTCCTCAAGCAATTTAATGAAACGGCTTCCGACAATTGCACCATCTATAACATCTTCAAATGGTTTTACATCTGCTGCTGTCTTTATTCCGAATCCCATCATTACAGGAACATCACTCTGTCTTTTAACTTCTGCAAGATAATCATGAAGATTTTTATGAAAATCATGTGCATCACCACCGGTTACACCCATCTGTGATACACAGTAAACAAAACCTCTTGAGCGTTTTACAATTTTAGCAATTCTGCCTCTTGAAACAGGTGAAACAAGCTCAATAAATACAGGTGCATTTTCAGTTTTATCTATAATTGCAAGAATTTCATCCTGCTCCTCATAAGGCAGGTCAGGAATGATAAGGCCGTCAACTCCGCACTCGGCACATTTCTTAATAAAAGCATCAAGTCCGTAATGATATGCTGTATTATAATACATCATAAAAAGAATTGGAACTTCACATTTTTCATCTCTTAATTCTTTCATTAGAACAAATACTTTTTCAAGATTTGCACCGGCATTAATTGCCTTTACAGAAGCATCCTGAATTACAGGTCCGTCAGCTACAGGATCTGAAAAAGGAATTCCAAGCTCTATTACATCAATTCCAGCTTCTTCCTGTGCAAGTATAATTTCTTTAGTTTTTTTCATATCCGGAAATCCGGCTGTCGTATATGTGATAAATGCCTTTTTATTATTTTCTTTTAAATAATTCATTCTTGATTCTATTCTGTTCATTATTTGTTTGTCTCCTCTCCGTTAAGGTATCTTTGTACTGTATTGACATCTTTATCGCCGCGGCCTGAAAGGCATACAACAATTATTTTATCCTTTTCCATTGTCTTTGCTGCTTTAATAGCATACGCGAGTGCATGTGAACTCTCAATAGCCGGAATTATTCCTTCAAGCTTACAAAGTTCAAGAAGTGCCTGCATTGCCTCATCATCTGTAACAGAAACATACTGTGCACGTCCGCTGTCACGAAGATAAGCATGTTCCGGTCCGACACCGGGATAATCAAGACCTGCTGAAATTGAATGTGCAAGTTCAATATTACCGTCTTTATCCTGTAAAAGATATGTCTTCATTCCATGAAGAATTCCTACTTCTCCAAGTGCCATTGCACTTGCATGTTTTCCTGTCTCAATTCCAAGTCCGCCAGCCTCAACTCCGACAAGCTTCACATCTTTATCATCTATAAAATCAGCAAACATTCCGATAGAATTTGAACCGCCGCCGACACATGCCATTACAACATCCGGAAGTCTTCCTTCTTTTTCAAGAATCTGCTTTCTTGCTTCCTTTGAAATAACACGCTGGAATTCTTTTACCATCTTAGGATATGGATGAGGACCTACGGCAGAACCGATTATATAAAATGTATCTTCTGCTCTTTCTGCCCATGTTCTTATCGCCTCATTAGTGGCATCCTTTAATGTTGAACTTCCACTTGTGACAGGCTGTACTTTTGCACCGAGCATTTCCATTCTGAATACATTTAACTTCTGTCTCTCAATATCTTCAGCCCCCATAAAAACTGTACATTCCATATTAAAAAGTGCTGCACCTGTAGCCGTTGCAACACCGTGCTGTCCTGCACCTGTCTCGGCTATAACCTTTGTTTTTCCCATTCTTTTTGCAAGAAGAATCTGTCCTATTACATTATTAATTTTATGAGCTCCCGTATGATTTAAGTCTTCTCTCTTCAAATAAATTTTCGGGCCATATTTTTCGCTGAGACGCTCTGCATAATAAAGAGGTGTTTCTCTTCCAACATACTCTTTGAGATAATAATTATACTGTTTAATAAATTCAGGGTCCTTAATCGCCTCATCAAATGCTTTTTCAAGCTCATCAAGCGTATTCATAAGTGATTCAGAAACATACTGTCCACCAAATTCTCCATAATATCTGTTATCTTTTTTATCCATAATTTTTCTCCTGCTCTTTCCTTATATTTTTTATGAATTTTTCTGTTTTTTCTCTGTCTTTTCCTGCACCTGTATCTTTTTCGACACCCGAGCTTACATCGACAACATCAGGATTAACCTGTAATACCGCCTCTTTTACATTATCGGGATTAAGCCCGCCTGCAAGAAAAAATTTTTTTCCGCTGTATTTTATTTTTTCTTTTATGTCATTTATGCGGTGCCATCGGAAAGTTTTTCCGCTTCCCGGCACCCCGGCATCAAAAAGAATGCCATATATTTTGTCATTTTTAATCAGTTTTTCAATTTCATCATTAAAATTACTTTCTGTTTCTGCACCGTTAATTTCATCAGGCATATTGACAGCCCTTATTACCGGAATTGTTATTTTTTCAAGAATATCATCAGGCATATCTTTGTGTATCTGTATGTAATCAAATCCCACATCCGTTATTGCTTTAATCTGATTTATGTCGGGTGAAACAACAACAGCAGTTTTTTGAATACTTTTATCAAGCTTTTTTATCATTTCTGCTGCCCTGTCTATCGCAATATTTCTTTTGCTCTTTTCAAAGAAAAGCACCATTCCGGCATAATCAGGTTTTAATTCATTGATTATCCCAATATCCTCATCATATTTTATTCCGCATATTTTAATTCCCGTCATAAATTGCCTTCCATTCCAACGCAAGTCCTTTTGGATTTTCGTTTTCCATAAATGCTGTTCCTATAAGAAGTGCATCGGCACCGCTTGCCTTCAAAACTTTTATGTCATCATCATTTAAAACGCCGCTCTCGGATACAAGAACCGTTCCTTCAGGTGCTAATGAAGCGAGTTTTTTTGTTGTATCCAAAGATACTTCAAATGTCTTCAGATTGCGGTTGTTAATTCCTATTATTTTAACTCCGAGATTAATCATTCTTTGCATTTCCTCTTCGTTATGAACTTCGCACAGAACGTCAAGTGAAAGGCTGTATGCCAGGTCATATAATTCTTTGAACTTTTCATCGTCAAGTATTGCAGCAATAAGAAGTATTGCATCTGCCCCTATCACTTTTGCCTCATACACCTGATATTCATCAATTATAAAATCTTTTCGTATAATAGGAAGATTCGTAATCTTTCTTATCTGTTTAAGATAATCAGTATTTCCGAGAAAATAATCTTCTTCAGTGAGACATGATATCGCATCAACCGCATTATTATATTGGTCTATTCTGTCCGTAAGTTCAATTTTATTATTCATTTTCCCGTGACTTGGCGATGCCTTTTTAAATTCGCCTATAATTGAAAGCCCCTGCTTTCTTAAAGCATTATAAAAACTTATCGGGACGCGTTTTTCACTTAATGCGAGATTTTTCATATCCTGTTCACTTACATTTTCTTTATGCCGGACAAGTCTTTTCTTTTTTGCAGCTACTATATCATCAAGAATCATTTCATTTCCTCCCGCTTAAATTCTGTCATTTACAAAGTTTTCTATCATTCGTTTGCCATGCTCTGTATATATTGATTCAGGATGGAACTGAAGACCTACTGTTTTATACTCTTTATGTCTCACAGCCATTATCTCACCGTCATCTGTCTTTGCGATAACCGAAAGGCAGTCAGGAACTGTCTCAGGTATTATTGCAAGTGAATGATATCTTGCCACCTTTACAGGCGAATCAATTCCTGTAAACACGCTTGTTCCCGTATGTGTGACAAGCGACTGCTTGCCGTGAAATATCTTTTTTGCATGGTCGATTGTTGCTCCAAACGCCTCACCTATACACTGATGTCCGAGACATATGCCAAGAATCGGAATCGCCGGTGCGAATTTTTTTATTACATCAAGACATATTCCGGCTTCTTTTGGGCTCTTAGGTCCTGGAGAGATAACGATTCTTTCCGGATTCATTTTTTCAATTTCTTCTATTGTAATTTTATCATTCCTTACAACTTTTATATCATCATTAAATGTACCTATATACTGATAAAGATTGTATGTAAATGAATCATAGTTATCAATCAGCAAAATCATAAATTTTCCTCCTCAACGAGCGTTTTTGCAAGTGCCATTACTTTGTTGCAGCATTCCTGATATTCGTTTTCCGGTACCGAATCGGCAACTATTCCGGCTCCTGCCTGAAGATATACCTTATCGCCTTTTTTAATCATTGTTCTGATTGTTATACAAAAATTCATATTTCCGTCAAATGCAAGATATCCTGTTGCACCGCCATAAAGACCTCTTCTTACTGTCTCTAATTCATCTATAATTTCCATTGCACGGATTTTCGGTGCACCGCTTAATGTTCCTGCCGGTAAAAATGAGGAAACCATATCAAGCGGATGACATGAACCGTGTTTTTTTCCCTCAACAAGTGAAACAATATGCATTACATGTGAATACTTCTGGACTCTCATAAATTCTGTAACTTTGACACTGCCAATCTGCGATACCCTTCCGCAATCGTTTCTTGCAAGGTCAACAAGCATTACATGTTCTGCCTTTTCCTTTTCATCAGAAAGAAGTTCTCGCTCCAATGCTTCATCCTCTTCTTTAGTTTTTCCTCTTTTTCTCGTTCCTGCAATAGGACATGTATAAACATTGTTACCTGTCTGTTTTACAATCATTTCCGGTGAACTTCCGATTATCTCAAATTTTCCGAAATTATAATAATAAAGATACGGTGACGGATTAAGAACTCTTAATTGTTTATACAAATCAAATCCTGTCTGTTTAGTCTGTATTGTCCATCTTTGTGACAATACTGTCTGGAAAATATGACCTTCTTTAATATATTCTTTTATTTTATTTACTTTTTCAGAATACTGTTCAAGCGTATCCGACTTTTTTATTATCACTCCATCGTGATGATTTTTTATTTCACAGCTCTTTTTATTTTCATTTCCAGGAGTTCTCGCTTCATCAATAAGCTTTTCTGCCTCAGCAAGTGCTCTTTTCTTTCCCTCTTCGTTATCTTCGTCAAGAACGACCGCCGTAACCGTCTCTGCCATATGGTCTATGGCAATGAATTTAAGAGCAAGCATAAGCTGGATTGTCTCAATTCCAATCTCATCTTCATTATCATCCGGAAGATTTTCTGTATATCTTATAAAATCATATCCCAGACTTCCAACAAGTCCACCATTAAATTCATCCTGTGTTTCATCTGAATGTACTTCAAAAGAGCTGAAATATTCTTTTAATAAAACAAGTGGGTTTCCTTTTAGTTTTGTTACATTTCCATTGTTTTCAGTTATCACAAGACCATCTTTTTCTGACTGAACAAGTGCCTGCGGATCAACACCCATAAATGTATATTTTCCACTTTCTTTTTCATTACTTTCCATAAGGAAACCAATTCTATCACTTCCGAAATTTTCATACATCCAGATAGCAGTTTCATTTACTATACTGACTGTCTTTTTGTATGCTCTTAAAACTTTTTTCATAATCCAACTCCTTTGCATATAAAAAATCCCTGACAGCCATAAAAGCTGCCAGGGACGAATTAACGTGGTGCCACCCTTATTCACAAGATTGAAAATGTAGTCTATACATTGACATCCACTCTGATGTCTGTATAAAAAAAAGACATATCCAAACTGGATATGCCACCGTTTACAAAAACAAATCTTGTCTCATTCCGATACTTAATACCTGCCGGTATATAATATCTTTCCCCTGTAACGTGAGGTCACGTCGTAAGCTACTTATATATTCACCTACGCATCTCCCAAACCCATTCCATAAAGCCTTCCATATCAGTTCACACCTGCTCTGACTCTCTGTGATGTACGTGCCAAATGTACTATTTTGTTCAACGACTTTTTCTATTTACTTAACTTGTGATTGATTGTAACACTAAAAAATTTTCATGTCAATGTTTTTTTACTATTCTTCCATGAGTTTTTTTACAATTCTTCCATGAGTTCCGGAAGATTTTTTATATCATCTATTTTTGCAATATATTTATCACTGCTTACATTTCCAAAACCATAAGCTGCATAAATAAACGGAATCCCCGCATAATCCGCCGATTCGGCATCACCTGATGTATCTCCGGCATACACAGGGTTACAAAGATTATTTCTTTTTATAAGAATCTTATTACTCTCGCCCTTGCATGTTCTCGTCCTTCCCCAGCACTCAGTATCATCAAAATACTTTGCAAGCCTGTGAGCCTTTAAAAAAGCTTCTATATAGCCGTCCTGACAGTTGCTCACTATAAACAGCCTGTATCTTTTTGATAATAATGATAATACATTTTCAAGTCCGTCAAAAAGCCTTGCACCATGTTCTGAAAGATATTCATTTTCATACGCACACAATTCGTCCATAATCGCAGTCTGTACTTCTTTCGATTCCAACGGAAATAGTTTAGCCGCAATATCATACATTGGAAGTCCCATACATTCACCGAGTTCATTTATTGTAACCGGTGGTCTTTTTATTTCAGCGTGTCTTTTTAATACAACATTCCACGACTCACAGATTGGCACTGTTGAATCCCACAATGTTCCGTCAAGGTCAAATATTATTGAATCAAACATTTTCAAGTTCCTCCAGAAGCTTTTCAAGCTGTTCTTCCTGTGTTATATCATAAACTATCGAAAAACAATCTTTTGCAAGTCGATAATCCTGACTTTCCATCATTATCTGTCCGACACGATATATTACACCTATAGTATCTGACGATGGTCCCGGCTCAATTCCTTCATCATCAAACATTTTCTGCATTTCTTTAACTGAAAGCTTAGGCGTCTCCTGATTTAAAGCCTGCTCAATATAAGAAAGTTCTGCATCTGCATTATCTGTTTTGTAATAAATATTGCTATATATATAACAGGCTCTTGCCACTTCCGGCTTGTATGCAGAAAGATAATAAAATCCCATATTTCTGTAATATCTGGCCATTGTTGCTCTTGTGCAGCAAAGCCTGTACGCCTCTTTTGTTGCTATCATATATCTTTTTAACATATTAAGATACTTGTAACATTCCGCAAGTCCAAGAATTGCATCCAAATCTACGGGATTCCAGCATATTGCGTTGCTGTATGCTTCAATACCTGCTTTATAACGCCCGCTTTTCACACACAAATCGCCATAGGACCTGTAATATTCACCATATGGAAGTTCACTTAGTACCACATCGCAATCAGGTTTGAAATAAAATGCATATATATAATATTCCATAACATGATTAAGGCTCATATATATATGTTCACAATTATCCTGTGGTTCGCTGATGCTTATATTTCCTCTTGCATCTATAGAACCTGCTCGTCTTACTTTCACCTGTTCTTCTATTGATTTAAGAAGTTCTTCAAGCATATGCATTGCTTTATCTGCTTCTTCATTTTTTACAAGTTCTTTAAATTCCTCAAAATATTTTTTTAATTCTTCCGGATTATTTATATTCACGATGACCCCTTTTTATATTTTTAATATTTTTTATAGTTGCTGTTAATACAGCTGATGTCCTCGGTGCGATATGAAGTGTTCTGTTGTCTGTAACGCTTACACTTTCATCATCCGCCGAACATATTTTCACATTCCATGATGATGATTCAGAAATTTTTGGAAGTGCAAGTTCATGTGCTTCCCAATGCATGTTGTATGCAATATATATAAGCTCAAATTCATCATCATTTCCTGCATTTGTCTTACAATCGGAATATTTTGTACAATACATTATTCCAATATGCCTGTTATAATTTTCTGTAACCTGATACCATGCACCGCTTCCATGATAAGAAATATCAGGGTAACCGCATGAAAGTGAATCAGAGGCAAGCAGCTTGTCTTTCATATGAAGGATATTATATTTTTTCCTGAATGAAATAAGTTTCTTTACAAATTCCGTCATTCTTTTTGATACTTCATTATCATTCCAGTTTACCCATGAAATTTCATTATCAAGGCAATATGGATTATTATTTCCAAGCTGGCTGTTAAGGAATTCATCACCACCGAAAATAAGTGGTGTTCCCGCCGAAAACATAAGCATCATAAGTGCATTTTTCATCTGCTTTTCCCTGAGAGCCAGAACTTTTTTCTTTTTCGTGCGGCCCTCAAATCCGCAGTTCCAGCTGTAATTGAAGCTTTCGCCATCACGGTTATTTTCATGATTTGCTTCATTATGTTTCCTGTCATAACTCACACAGTCGTTTAATGTAAATCCATTATGATTAGTAATATAATTAATTACCGCCGCATTCTGTGGATTATTTCTCTGTGTATTTATAAAATCTTCAAGCTGGTTATCGTCACCTTTCAGAAAACGTCTTATAATTCCAAGATACCCGTCATTATAATCTGCCATATGACGCACATGTCCTCTCTTGCCATCCCAGAACACTGTAATTATTTTGGTATATGAAAGAACAGGGTCTGTGGCACAGACATTTAATGCACATGGCGGACCATACAGATGCACTCCGTCAATATGATATTCCATCACCCAATAACGTATACAATCTGTGATAAGTTCAGGTGTCTCATCGCTAAAATACATCTCCATAATAACTTCTATTCCTTTTTTATGAAGCTGCTTTACCATATTTTTAAACTCATATGTGTAATCATTTTTGTATGATGCACACGAAGTAAAAGAAGCTTTCGGTGCAAAATGGAGTGCATTGCAATATCCCCAGTAATTAAGCGGACGTCCCTGCTCTGCCATTTTATACATTCCTGATGGTTTTTCATTTTCATCATAATCCGGAAAGCGTCCGGCTTCATCAAATTCATAAGCCGGCATAAGTTCAACCGCCGTAATTCCAAGTTCTTTAAGATAATCTGCTTTCTGGATAATACCGTCAAAAGTCCCTTTATGTTTTACCATTGATGTTCTGCTTTTAGTATATCCACGGACATGAATTTTGTAAAAAATACTGTCTTCATATGGAGTCTGAAGAGGCATATCACCTTCCCAGTCAAATTCATCAAGCACAATTCTGCTCAGATATCTGGCATTATCCTGTATTTTATTAAATTCACTGCAGCATGTAACTGTCTTTGCATACAAATCCGGTATCATTTTTCCATCTGACTCATAACAGTACATTGCTTTATCAAGATTTTCACCGGAAATATTACATGAAAACACATCGCCTGTCTTGTATGTTTCATCTAACTCTACTCTGCATTTCAGATTTTTTCTTCCGTCAAATATCAGCAGTGTTATATTATCAGAAACACCTGCAAATGCAAAATTATATGACATACTTCCGGTTTTTTGTGCTCCACGCTGTGCCGGATTGCCTTTTTTTATATTTATCATTCTTTTCCACCCTTCAGACTGTATAAATTTTTCATCGCAGCTTTGTCGAGCTTATAATATCTCATTGCAAATAAAGTTATAAGCCAGCCAATAATAGGTATTATACAATAAAAGAAAATTGTCATCCATTTTAATGGCTGCGTAAGTTCGTCGCCAACCTGAGGAAACACTTTTGAATAACCTATAAGTGAAAGTGATATTCCCACAAAAAATGTTCCCAGTGCCGAAAATGATTTGTCAATAAATGAAAATAAAGCTCCCATGATTCCCGGAACAAAATGTCCGCTTATTGTATATTCATAATCAGTACAGTCAGCTATCATAGGCACAACCATATTGTTTGTTATTGATTTTACACCATTGAGCAGTGCAAATACTGTCAAAAATACTATCGTTATAAGATTAATATTCGTAACTGATACTTTTGTAAGGTCGCAAAAAATCATCATAATCATCAATACAGACTGAAATATAATTGCAAACCATGTCGCTCCTGTCATTGCTTTTTTCTGTCCATATTTCTGTGCATATTTAATTCCTATATAAATAATTCCAAGATTAGGTATTCCAACTATTATGCCAATAATTCCAGCAAGAGGATAATTTTTCATAAGTATGCCATATAGCATGACAATAACTGTAGAATTGCCGTAAACCATAGCAGCGAACTTATCTGACGCAGCCGCAATTATAAGCATTCTTATAGGTTTATTATGCTTTAAAATCGAAACATAATCGCGGAATTTAATATTCTGGGGCTTATCACCCGAATTATTATTTTCAAGATTAAAAAATTCTTTTCTATCTTTCTGCCATATTCCTATTACAGCCAGAACCGTACATATTGCCGATAAAATAACAACAGTTATTACAAATTCAGCAAAAAGCTCACTGGAATTAAAATTTTTATATTTATGTATAAGATATACCGAAACATAAAATGCTGTAAGACCATGTGCGAACATTATAAATGTTGAATCAAAAAATGTTATAAGCGGTCTCTGGTTTACATCGTTCGTTATAACTGACTGACCTGATTTTACAACTGTTGTCTGAAAAGTATATCCTATTATATACACAGCATAAATTATTATAAAATACGGTGCACGTATAATACGAGGCACAAGGTGTGTTGTAAAAAAAAGCACCAGTGAACTTGCTGCCATAAGAATATATCCAAGAACTATAAATGGTCTGAATTTTCCAAATCTGCCATTTGTCTTATCAAGAATATATCCTATAACAGGGTCTGTAATTCCGTCAAACACCCTCATTCCGGTAAGAATAAATGATATTACAACTACACCTATTCCCGCAATGCCATTGGCATAATATGATACATATCCCATCATTGCCAGAAATAAATTAGTCGATGTATTATTAAGCGAAAAAAAGGCTATCTGCCAGATATGTGCCCTATTTTGTTTTATTTTATTATCCTGCCCATGTACTTCTTTTTTCATTATATAGTCAAACTCCCTCACAGTCAAATTCAGGGATAAAGCTTTCCGATGCAGTCTCTCCCTCCTGGATAAAACCGTTTACAACTCCGAGTTCAATGGCATAATCAACAACTTCATCATATTCTTTATCTGTCACTTTCCGGTTTATCTCAGGGTACTTTTCAACCTGTTTCAGCGGTGTGTACTGGTTCATAATACTTATATAAATATCATCTTTAAAAGTTTCATATAAATACTTTATAACATTTTTTGAATCATATGTCATCCCCGGCAGTATAAGATGTCTTACTATCATTCCTCTTTTCATAATTCCACGTTTATCAAAAACTGGTTTTCCAACCTGTTTAAACATCTCATCAAGAGCTTTGGATGCAACATCAAAATAATCTTTTGCATTGGAATATTTAAGTGACAGTGAACTGTCCATATATTTCATATCCGGAAGATATATGTCAATAAGACCATCAAGAAGCTTTAAAGTTTCTATGTTTTCATAACTGCCTGTATTGTATACAATTGGAATTATCAGTCCGTTCCTTCTTGCTTTTTTTATAGCCTGTGCAATCTGCACCACAAAATGTGTCGGCGTTACAAGATTAATATTATTGGCACCTTTTTCCTGCAATTCCAGAAAAATATCAGCAAGCCTGTCAATGCTGATAATCTTCCCTGTTTGTGCCGCAGCTATATTTCTGTTCTGACAAAATACACATCTTAAAGTACATCCTGAAAAAAACACAGCTCCTGAGCCTTCCTCTCCTGAAATACATGGCTCTTCCCACATATGCAGGGCCGCTCTTGCAACACAGAGTTCATCCGTCATAAGGCAGTAGCCTTTTTCTTTATTTTTTCTGTTTTTTTTACAATTTCTTGGACATAATTTACATTCGGACATTTCCTTATCCGCAATATTTTCAGTCATGTTCTTTCCCTTTTTCATTCATAAGTTCCTGCATCTTCGCAAATGCTTCCTTTATTCCTCCGACGCCATTTACAAGTCCTTTATCTACAGCTTCCTGTCCGACAAGAATTGTTCCTAAGTCTTTTGTCAGAATTCCGGTGTTCATCATCATTTTCTCCAGTTCATCTTCCGAAACCTTTGAATGTGATGATATAAACCTGACAATTCTGTCCTGTATCATTTTAAAATAATCAAATGTCTGTGGTGCACCTATAATCGTTCCATTCATTCTTACAGGATGAATAATCATAGTTGCCGTCGGTGCAATAAAACTATAATCTGTACTCACTGCAAGCGGTACTCCTATGCTGTGTGAATCACCAAGCACAAGCGAAACTGTCGGCTTTGACATTGAAGCAATCATCTCTGCAAGAGCCAGCCCTGCACTTACATCACCACCAACTGTATTCATAAGAAATAATACACCATCTATCTCTTCATTATCTTCAATTGATGCAAGCTGTGGCAGAATATGCTCATACTTTGTTGATTTACTTGATGCCGGAAGAACATCGTGTCCTTCTATTTCACCGATAATCGTCATTAAATGTATTTTACCATGTTTTTTATTATTCTCAAGCACTACCTGTCCAAAGTCCTGAATTTTCTTATCTTTTTCCTTTTCTTTCATATACTGCCCCCCCCATTTTTATAAATTAAAACATATTATCACTCAATAGTATTGTGCTTTTAAAATTTATTTTTATTCACTTATGGATATACTATTCACATTAAGACATATTGCAATGAATGACCGCTTATATTAAAATAAAATATAGTTTTTAATTATGGACTGTTGAAACAGTTCTATTCAAATGTAATTTTTACACAAGCGGCAAAAGTTTAATTTGCATATAATTAAACTCAGAATTGGAGAACTCTGATGATTGATTTAACAAAAATGATAGACAGTTTCACACACAGGCATGTTTTTATACAAACGCACAATTTTCCTGACCCCGATGCAATAGCAAGTGCTTACGGTCTTCAGTATCTTCTGCACAGCAGAGGTCTTGAATCTACTATTATTTACAAAGGAAAAGTTGAACACGGAAGTTCAAATGCAATGGTTAAAAAGCTTGGTATTGAAATCATTGAATATTCTGATATGACTGAGATGTCACAGGATGCAGAAATAATTCTTGTTGATTCGCAGAAAGGCAATGCCAATATAATCGACATGCCCGGAAATGAGGTGGTCTGCATTGACCATCATCCTATATTTGGTAAATCACAATATACTTTTTCTGATATAAGACCTGAAGTTGGTGCATGTGCTTCAATGATAGCACAATATATTTTTGATGAAGGTCTGCAGATACCCGACAATATTGCAACAGCACTTTTATACGGAATACGTATTGATACTGCCGGATTGAGCCGTGGTATGTCCAATCTTGACCTTGATATGTTTTATAAATTATTCAATCTTGCCGACCGCAAAAAGATTGCCGAACTTGATAACAACACTCTGCGTCAGACAGACCTGCTTGCATATTCCTCAGCAATTAACAGCATAAAAACATATGGAAAAACATCATATGCCAATACCGGATATAACAGTCCAGAACCGCTTATTGCTGCAATATCTGATTTTATTATGATGCTCGACACAACTGACAACACAGTCGTTTACTCTGTAAAAGATGACGGAATAAAAATATCTGTACGAAGCGTCGGAACAATTAACGCTGGAAAGGTTGCCAATCAGGCACTTGAGGGCATCGGAAGCGGCGGCGGACACGAAAATATGGCCGGTGGTTTCGTTCCTTATGATAAACGTATTACAGACCCTGTCCACAACGATAAATATATTTCCGAGCTGACCAATGAAATTGAACAGCGTTTTGCCAATGTGATCGATGGCTGAACACCTTCTGACTACCAAAAAACACTTGATTTTCACCTAAAACCGACAAACATTTTTTACATGTAAAAATCCCCGCAAGCCTCTATCTACAAGGTTTTGCGGGGATTTTTGATGCAAGCTACCAGCCGGAATCGAACCGGCGACCTTCTCATTACGAGTGAGACGCTCTACCGACTGAGCCATGGTAGCATGAAACAAAAAATATGTTACCATATCAAACAAAAAAAGTAAAGATTTTTTACAACTTTTATCATTTTCCTGGCATATGCATGCTTATGCCGGACACTTCCAACACAAATGCATAATATAAGATATAACCTGATTGGAGCCCTGTTATGAAAAATATTCTTTCCATTAAAAATGTAAGCTATTCTTATCATACACAGGAAGGTGAAACTCCCGCCCTGACTGACATAAGTTTTGATGTCAGCTCCGGAAGCTTCACATGTATTGTCGGTCCGTCCGGATGCGGCAAATCTACACTTCTTTCCCTGATTTCAGGGCTTTTGCATCCCGACAGCGGTGAAATATATATAAATGGATGTAGCTCATCCGGTTCACTTCTTCATATAGGATATATGCTTCAAAAAGACAGTCTTTTTGAGTGGCGTTCTGTTTATAAAAATGTCCTGCTTGGTCTTGAAACAAGAAAAATGCTCACATCGGAAAAAAAGGAACTTGCTGATAAAATGCTTGAAACTTATGGTCTTGCCAATTTTAAAAATGTAAAACCTTCACAGCTTTCAGGTGGAATGAGACAGCGTGTAGCCCTCATAAGAACACTCGCACTTGAACCTGATATACTTCTTCTTGATGAACCATTCTCTGCTCTTGATTATCAGACCAGACTTGAAGTAAGCGACGACATATATAAAATTCTGAAAGAGCAAAACAAAACGGCAATCCTTGTAACTCATGACATTTCCGAAGCAATTGCAATGGGTGACAAGGTTATTATTTTAAGTGCAAGACCCGGACGAATTAATAAAATTATAGATATAACATTTGATAATCTGACAGACGGACGCACACCTTTTAAAGCAAGAAGTTCTCCCGGATTTTCTGATTATTTCAACACAATATGGAAGGAGCTGGTACAATGAGTGCACAACAGCAGGCCTACCTTAAACAAATAAAAAAATACAAATTATTTATCACATTATCGAGGATTTTTCTTTTTGTTATTTTTCTCTTTTTGTGGGAAATTTCGGCAAGATTCGGCTTGATAGAAGCTTTTATATTCAGTTCACCATCAAGAATCTGCATATGTTTTTATAAAATGCTGATTGACGGAAGCATATTAAAGCATGCTGCTATTACACTCGGCGAAACTTTTTTCAGCTTTGGTCTCATAATTGTATTCAGTATTGGCACCGCCCTGCTTTTATGGCTTTGCAAGCCACTATCCGACATACTTGAACCGTACCTTGTAGTTCTTAACAGTCTTCCTAAATCAGCACTTGCACCAATGCTCATTGTCTGGCTTGGTAACAACGCAAAAGCAATTATTGTAACAGCCATATCCGTTGCAATTTTTGGTACAATACTAAATATATACACAAGCTTTGCCGATACAGACCCTGATAAAATCAAGCTTATGAAAACTTTCGGTGGAAGCCGTTTCCAGATTCTTACAAATCTTATCCTTCCGGCATCATTAAACACAATTGTAAGTAATATGAAAGTCAATATCGGTCTCTGTCTTGTCGGCGTAATCATTGGTGAATTCCTTGCTGCAAGAGCCGGACTTGGATATGTAATAATTTACAACAGTCAGATTTTTAATATGGATCCTATTGCAATGTCAATAATTATTCTGTGCATTATTTCAATGATACTTTTCAAAATTATTGATTTAATACAGAAATGTGTTGAAAAATTATATTAGCCTTTCATAATTTTTATTGACTTTTTATATTATTCGTATTAGTATATATTATATAAATTTTAATGGGGTACTTAATATGATTTCACTAACTATCAAAGATACTAAGACTTTCATGTCTCATCTTCTTATAAAAGACACATTTGATAATATGCTCCTATCAGAAGCAGCCATAGTAACGGGCAACACCTATAATATCAATGGTTCAATCAACCGTTCTTTTTTCTCTGATGATGAGCTTCACAGTTTCTCAGAAGTTCATCAATTTCATATTCCTTCTGCTCTTCCACCCGGATCTGATATTGTTCTGTCAGTTGTTCGGATGCCGACATTCGGAGTGTCAGAGGAAGGGATCGATCCTGTAAAATCGAAAACAGAACATCTCTTGTATCTTCCAACTGGGAAAACATCATAAAATCGAATTCTTCAAAATCGTCCTCCAAATCGTCCTCTTCTTCCAGAAAACGGACCGGTTCTTTACAGGAAAGAATGATTCTAGCCGCCTCCGGACAGGACAGGGAAAGAGATAATTCCCGAAGTCCCTCGTATTCTTCCGTA
>OGQM01001356.1_pt1 | contig 17403 bp, 30 predicted proteins | sample 1553191 | NCBI WGS metagenome assembly OGQM01 (sample SAMEA2579954, study PRJEB22360) | human gut metagenome | biome: human gut; feature: human-associated habitat; material: faeces | place: Denmark | collected 2008/2010 | reverse complement strand
CCGCGTTCTGGGGGGGGGGCGGCCCCATCAAAGCCGCCATACAGGGCGGGGTCCTCATAAGCGCCATAAGCGGCAGTGGGCTTCGGCGCTTCCTGTACAGAAGAAATGTGTGCATTCATGGGAAAACCTCCTTAGCAATTTGCCTTGATGTACGCGAGCTGATCCACGCCCCAGAGCTTGTAGGTGGGGTTCACCTTGTCCAGTTCGACTGCGGTTTCGCCATTCACCACGATGGTGATAGCCAAAATGGTGACGGAAGCGTTGGTTCCGGTGCCGCTGCCCGCCTTGAATGATCCGCCTTTCAGCGTGCCGCCACGGCCACGGATCACGACGCGGGTCGGAAGGAAAACAATGTTTCCTTCCACGTCCAGGCACTGGGCAACGCCTGCCAGCGTGATGGTCTTTACCTTCAACATGTCCAACATGTTCAGAGCTTCGCTGGTGAGGGCATTGAAGGGAATATCCATCTTCATATTGCCAAAGGCACCAACGGTAGGATCATCAAATTCACCCAGGAACGCTGCGCCGGATACCGTATCCGAGAGCGGCTCGAAATCGGGGAGCGTTACCTCGTCGCCAATGCCAACCAGGCGGGTGAAGCCGTCGTACACGTTGTACTTGGTCAGCTTAGTAGGAACTACTTTCACTCAGGGTCACTCTCCTTTCAGGGCTGCGTTCAGCGCCTCCACGTCGAACTCGTCGATGTTCTCGATGTACTGCGCGGGGACGTAGGGCGCCAGATAGGTATGCGTAGTAAGATGGCCGGAAATAATATCGGTTTCCGTGTTCTCGCTGTCCAGGAAGGTGCATTTATAGGCGGCCATGTAATCTTTTGCCACATACCCGTTTCCGGTCATGTTCTTACTGTCCACGATAGTGCGGACCAGCTGGCGGCTGTAATTACGGTCAACATGCTGGAAATACGTCAAAATAAAATTATTGGCGTCCCAGTTGAACATTCTGCGGCAGTTGATCCAATAATCTTTCGGGTCGGTGTTGCCGGGATAGCCTGCGGTGCAGTTTCCCCACAACACATAGCCGTTAATGGAATTGATGGCGGTAGTAATGCCCTGTGCGTTCAGAATGTCGTTGGCCTGCTGCTGATCCAGCAGCACCGGGGTTCCATCCGCCAGAATGGTGCCGGTGATTTTTGCGGCCAGGTTCGAGGGGGAATCATAGGGCACATCACCATGCTCCGCGTCAGTGCTGGCCAGGAGGGCGCCGCAGATGGTCGAAAGGTGATATTTCTTCGCGCCAATCTGGGCCATGGGCCAGAGAACAATGGTCCGAATGTCGGTTGCTCCGAGGTCGGTCTTTGCCTTCTTGCAGTCCGTGTAGACGGTGGCGCCGTTTGCATCCGCTGCAATGTCAACGATGGACATACACTTGAAGTTGCCATTCAGGGCGCTGGTCTTTGCGGTCAGTGCTGCTGCAACGGTGGGGTTGGACGACCAGCCGGGCGCCAGCAGGCTGCCGGGAACCAGGCCGTAGAGCGGGAAAATGCGGCGGATCAGCTCGACGCCGGTTTCTGCGCCGGTCACGCTGTTATAACCGCCGACAATGTCCGTCGTGCTTACGTTCTTCGGGTTCAGGGAGGTGCTGGTCACTTTGATGGTTTTATCCACGGGATTCTGAACCAGCAGCGTAATACGCAGGCCGCCGCCTTCCATGAACTCGGTGATGTAGTCCGTGCCCAGCACCAGCTCTTTGCTGTTGGCCTTGACGGTCAGTTTGTCCAGGAGAACGTATTTCTTGGAATAGGTGGCGACACCATCCTCCGAAAGCGTCAGGCTTTCCTCTGCGTTCTTTGTGACATGCTTGCTGTTGTTCGGGTCCAGAACATTGATGAACACCACCGGCGCATTATTGAAAACGCGGAAGTTGACGTCCATTGCTTCGCAAAGGGTGAAGTTCTTGAAATCGTCCGAATAGCCCAGCTGCTGCTGGCAGGCGGCGAAATCATAGCAAACGATGGGCTTTCCGACCGTGGCAGCGGGGTCATTGGTCAGGTAGATGGGAGCCGTGCCGACATACACCTGAAGGCCAGCGCTGCTGGTTACGGGGCTAACCAGCGAGGTGCTTTTTTCGCTGGAATATGCGCCATGATAGAAAGGCATTTATTTCACTCCCTTCTGGCCGAGCTTGGTCTGCACGGCCTTGTAGATCGAATAGAAGCGGCCACTCTGCTGGGAGATCTGCGCCTGTGCATCCGGGCGGGCGCTGGGCGTAACCAGAAGCTGCCGCAGCATGGGGGTTTCCCGGATTGCGTCCTCAAATGCGGGCGGCAGGCCGTTGAGGTATGCCGTGCCATTGTAGGCAACGCCGGGAATGGTCGGGCCGATGTAGACCAGGGAATTGTTAGCATTCGCCATTGATAGAAGGCACCTCCTGATAAATCGGTTGCGCGGTTTCAGCCTTAAAGGCGACCGCTCCGATGTAGTATGGATGTCTGGACGTATCGCTCAGGGTCCATTTAATAGGGTATTTGCATTCGTGTTTCTTACCGATATAAGGGTTGGACGCAAAGCGCAAGCAAATTTTCCGAATGATGCTCATAAGATCATCGTTTCCGGTGTGTTCAGGCGCGGGGTTATATACCCGAATGCCGAGGCCTATGTCCGTTTCGGGCGAGGCTCCTTGTTCGGAAATCTGGCCGGTTGTGGGGCAGACTGCTATGAACGGCTCCCGCACCGGCGTCTGTCCTGCAAGGAAGGCGGGAAGATCGTACTTGAACACTTGAATCTGCGCCAGCTTCCCGTCCGGGGTTTGAAGCTGCATCCCTTCAAAAAGGGTTTGAAGCTCTGCCACCAGTTCATCTTCCAAAGTGATTTCCGACATGTAGCCTCCTACTCAAGAGCCTTTTCAATTTGCTTGTCAAGCTCCTTGTCCAACAGCTCAATCACCAGCGCCTGCGTCGCTTCCACGCCTTCCGCATTTCCCAGCATTTGGGGGACGGCAGGGGAAAGAAGCTTTTTGATCTTCGTCATATCGACGCCACGGCCGTACTTCTCCGCACGGGCGGATGCTCCGGCGGAGGTGTACTGCTTGCCAGCTTGACGCTGTACAATGGCGGTGTGCCCACTTGCGAACCGAGTAACAAAGGCTTTCATGCCGTTACTTTCCAGCGGACTCATGGAACTACTGTTCAAAACTTGGGCCGCTGCTGCTGCGGTGTCGCTGTTGGGCTGTGTCAAAAAGTCCATGATGTCACGCATGGAGCCTTTTGAAATAATCGTGGCGGAAGTGTCGCTGGCGTTGTTCTCGACTTTGCTTTCGGTTTTCAAAACCTCCGGTTTGCTGAGAGCGTATCGCTTCCCGGCCTCTTTAATCAGGCGGGTTCGCGCCTTCCGGGCCGTTGTATTAAGCGCTTTTTGCAAAACCTGCGGTGCTGCCAGCTGATCGGGGAGCTTTTGCAAGCTGCGCAAAATTCTTTCTAACCCCTCGTCAACGTCAACAACTACAAACGGTTCGTCGCTCATGCTCTCACCGCCTCGATTTCAATGGCATAAATTCCGGCTTCCTCGGTTGCAGACTTGACGCGGTACATAGCGGAATCAAGCTGCAAAAAAGAATCAGGGACCGGTCGGCTGCCAAAATCGGAAGCGGCGACATACAAAAGCCGCCTTGAATAGTAAAGCCCGGAAATATCCGCATTGAGCAGATGTGCCTTATCTCGCTCCAACAGCTCGTTATCGTCAACGATAGCGGGCATTTGGTTCCCGTTGATCGTGTGACTGTCTGCAAACTCTAGGGTGTTCAGAAAGACTTCTTTGCTATCCTGTTCAATGGCGCTTTTGAATGTCAGCTCCATGGTTCTTACTCGCTTTCCTGAATGGGAACGCTGACCTCGACGGCAGCAATAGCGTCAATGAGCTTCGCCTTGCTCAGCTCTGCGGCGGAATCAATGCCGAGGTCTGCGGCCAGCTTCTGAAGGTTGGCCTTGGTCATGGCTTCCAGGTCGCTCCGGCTAAAATTGCCAGTGACGGTTTCGTTGGCTGCATCCTCCTGAACGACAGGCTGCTGCACATCGTCGATGCTGGGACGTTGGATCACATACCCAATGCCGACCAGAATTTCCAACGCCTTAGAATCGGCGGGCGCCTGGATGGTGTCGCCGGGGCGGTATTCTTTGCCGTCCACGGTGACGATGCTGTTCGCAACATAGGTCATGACGGGGCCTCCTTAACCAATGCAAACCTGGACGGTGGCGTCGTCTGCCTTTGCTGCGGCAATGGCCCAGCCTGCCGGGACGGCGCCGCTGGCGGTGGTGGTGATCTTGTCGGTCGATGCGCTGTAATAAACGGCAGCACCAAGGGCGATTGCGCCGGAGGCTTTGTCCATGGTGAAAACACCCTTGACGTGCAGGCTGCCAACAGCTGCGGCAGGAATCTCAGTGCCCGCAACGCCGATGCGGGTAGTCAGGCTTACGACCTGACCCGCTTTGATGGTGTCGCTGGTGGGGTTGGTGTAGTCGATGGCTGCACCGGGCTGCTGATAATTTGCGATCATGTGCGTTTCCTCCTATCTTACAGGGTAGGCAGCTTGACGCCGGGGTTCTTGACGAAGCTGCGGTAGTCCATGACGGTGATACCCCAATCCAGCCAAATATCCCAAACGAAGCCCAGCTGGCCGGTGGTTTCGCTGCGGCGGAAGGTGGGGGTTTCCTGGCCGTTCAGGTAGTCCACCTGAATGCCTGCGGTTTCGTCCTTGCCTGCGCCCAGGAACCAGGGACAAGCATTGGTGCCCGCCAGGACGTTCAGGGTTGCATCCTCGACGATCTCGATGGGGTAGCGATAATTATACAGCGGGTTGACGGCCTGGGTGTTCTCGGTGGTCTGAATGGTGGGGCTGCCGAAGATGGTCTGGAGGGTGAAGCCATAGCCAACGGGAACCACCAGGGTTGCCGGGGTCAGGTTGATGGCCTCGCCGAACTGATCCTCCTGAATCTGCAGGCGCTGAATCATGCTCTGGATTGCAGCGGCACTGGGGGCGCTGGCGGTGGACATGAGGTTCTTGTGTTCGCTGTGGAAGAAGGTCTTGCCGTCGTAGATCGTGCCGTTGCCGTACAGGATGGAATAGACGGCCTTGTTGATCTGCTTCTTGCTCTTAGCTGCATACAGGCCGGGGATTTCGGAGAGGAAGCCGATGTCGTCATTGATAAAGGCCTGACGGCTCATGCTGAACTGACGGCCGTAGGTATCCAGCTTGCGCTGCGGCAGGGTTGCTTCCTGGTGGGTGTCTGCCTTCAGCTCACCGTTTTCGGGAACCAGCAGCAGCTCACCAACGCCGCCGATCAGGTAGTTGTGGCCGTCGGTGCGCTTGAAGTCGCGCAGGGTGCCCTTGCGGGTGATCTTCTCGAAGGTGGTCGGCACATGGCTGTACATGTGGACGATGCTCTTATTGATGGCCTGATCCATGATTGCCGGGAAGGCTGCGGACGGGTTGTGGAATGCGCGAGCCAGCTCAGTATAAATATCGTCGTCGCTCATGCGCAGATACTCGGAAGCGCTCTTGCCGCTCTCGCGGGTCAGGCATTCAATGCCCAGGTCACGCAGCCTCATGCCTGCCAGTTCGCGGCACCGTCTGCGGCCTGTGCGGGAGTGTTGCCGCTGCGGATCATCAGACCATCTGCGGCGGCTGCGCGGAACTTGTCCTGTTCATCTGCCGTAACGCGGACGCCGGTGCGGGCCGGGGCGCCGTTCTTCACCATATCGTCCAGGATGGCTGCGCGTACCTGGTCGATGGTCTGGCCGCCGGTGATATACTGCTGCGGGTCGGTGTTGAAGCTGCGGCAGATGGTAGTGATGTCAGTGACGCGCTGACGTTCCGCAGTGCGGGCGGCCTCAATCTGGGCCTGGCGCTCTGCTTCGGCCTCAGCCTCGACCTGCGGACGCAGCTCCTCAATGTCCGCCTGAAGGGCGTTGAACTCGCGGGCCTCGTCCTCGGTCATGTCACGGCCTGCGGTGCGGGCAGCGGTCAGGATAGCCTGCTGACGCTGCATTTTCTGCTGCATAAGCTCTCTCTTGTTCATGCTCTGTTTACCTCCTGTTAGTGGTTTTTGTTTGCGGTGACGCAGCCCTCGTAATACGAGAGTGCGGGGCGGTCTGCCATGCCAGGCGGCGGCAGGCTGTCCTCGGTGAGATCTCGGCCAACGCCGACCGTTGCGTCTGCGGGAACCGAAACAATGCTGATTTCAAAGGGCATCCACTTTTTTGCAATGTAGCACGGCCCAGTGAAACGTCCGTCCAGGGACTTGGCGCCTTCTTTGACGCTCTCGTAGTTGGTTACGCGATAGCCAACGGAAACGCCTTTCAGGGTGCCGCTGGCGACCTTGGAGCGGACGGTTTCGCTTTCGTCGTCGTTGTCAAATTCAATGGTTGCCTTGCCACGGTGGCCGTCGATCCATGCGCGAGTGACCTTTCCAATGACCTTGTTTCGGTCATGGTTGAAAAGGACAACGCCCATGCTTTCCATTCGGCTGAGGTCCACGGCGCTGGGGTCGTGGTCCAGGATTTCCAAACCGAACCACATCTGGCAGGGTTCCTCGGAACTGAAACTCAGTTCAAAAGCGCGGTTGTTCTCGCCCTCATTGACTGCCCGGATGCTTGCAACGCTGAAATCGCGCTGCAAGCTCTGGTTATTCGTCGGGGCTTTCCGGCTTTGGCTTTTCTTCTGTGGTCTGGGCATCTTTCACACCTCCAATCTGTACGCCCTTTTCCTTTGCATACGCTGCAACGTCGGCCATATCGTCAATCTGTTCCTTCCAGTCCCGGCCCTGTTCGGCAGAAATCTGTTTGAAGCTCTTGACGCCGGACTCCAGGGCGGTTTTATTTGCTCCTGCTTCCTTCTGCGGATCAATCCACCGTTTGGGTGCAGATACCCACTTGTGGTCCATGTATTTCTGCGGGTCAATCCAAAAATCAGAAATGATGATTTCACCGGCCAGGACGGCGGAAATCAGAAATGTTTCGTATACTTCATCCATGAAGCTGTCACGAAGCTGTTCGATTTCTTCCGCATAGGTCAGATCATCTTCAATCATGGCCTGTCGAGCGGAGCTGTAATTTGTTTCCGACATGTCGCGGGCGGTCGCCTCATAGCTAAGGCCCTGGCCTGCGCAAACAAGCCGCTGCAACAGCTTCAGGAAAGTGGTTGCGTCGCTGGAACCGCTCTTGGGATCAACAACTTCTGCATCGTCGCCAGCGTTCAGCTCGCTTATCATGCCGGGGGTGAGCATTTTCCCATCATACGACCGCCGGTCGCCGTTGTTGTTCTGGGCGTTGCGTCCTGTTACGCCGCCCAGGGGAGCGGCTCTCTTGATCAGCAGCGCAAAACAGGCCGCCACACGCTCTTTCATGGAAACCGCCGTGATAAATTCGTTTGCGTCACGAATGCGGGTCAGGCTGGGGGCCATGTCGCTGACTTCTCGCAGCTGGCTGGGGCGCTTCTTCGTATAGTAGAAAATAATATCTTTGGCGGGGTAATAGACGGACTGGTTCAATCCATATCCGTCTATGTTGTACTGTTCGATCCAGTAGCCAACGGGGCAGTTGCTGTCGTTGTACTCAATGCCGCCAATGACGCGGTTTCCTTTTGTGTGCGGGGAAGCTACGGAACCGGCCAATTCATCGACTTCCAATGCTTGGAGTTTGAACGGAAGAATGCCACCTTTGGTATAGCATTTCTTGAATAAAATTCCGCCGTCGATCTTCTTCCGGGTGACTGCCATGCGCAAAATCTGATTAAAATTTTGCTGCTTGGTCACGTCACAATTCTGCTTCTTGGTCCAGCGCTTCCAGAGTTTTTCAATCTGGGTGTCCAGCTCTTCGTCGCCGGTGCTAGCTTGAAGGGTGAATCCGGTGCCAACAACATTCCGCTTATAGGCGGAAAGGATACTGTTGAACATGTCGGAATTTCTTTCCATGTCACGCGCTCTGGCGCGGATCACATCCCGCGCACCGCGGTCAACATAGTCAGCAGCTTCATTGTGCGGGCGCCAATTCCGGTTAAGCCGCCCGCTGTCAGCTGCATCATACCCGGCGCCCCGAATAAAATCTAACTGCTGCCGCCAGGCTTCCCGCATATATGCGGACTGAGGGGAGAAGAAGCCGATTACTCTATCGAGCCAGTTCATGCTCTTATCTCCCTTCAAAAAATGCTGCATAGGTATTGCGGAAGAAATCCGTGTTGCCCTGTTCCTCGACCTGTGCAGCAAGGTCTGCGCGAAGATTGCGCAGCTCGGTGAGGTTGGCGCGGGTCAGGCTGCGGCTGCCGATTTTGTAACTTTGGCCGCCAACCATTACGGTTGCAATGGCCTTGTTTACCTCCGAAAGCAGGAGGGAAGGGTCGCTATAATCCAGTTTTTCGTCTGCCATAGGTCTTTTACTCCTGTTCCGGTTTGATGATGGTGACATTTGTCATGTCGCACAAAATGCCGACGTAGAGTGCGCCTTCCGAAAGGACGAAATTGCTTCCGCCGCTTCCTTCATGGCTATATACGCCGAGCGATAGGCCTATATAGCCCATCTGGCCGCTAACTTCCGGCTCGGTCAGTAGTCCATGCACTGAATCTCCACCCCCTGCTTGCTGGCCTCCTGGGCGGTCACGGTGATGGTGTCGGTGTAGTCCTCCAAGGTCTGCGGCACCTGCCGGGTTGCGACCATCTGGCTTGTGTTGGCAGGGATGCAGATTTCTGCATCCAGGATTTTACATGAAATCGGGCTGCGGGTGAAATTCTTGATAAGGAAGCGGCTGCCGGATGCGTCAAATTCAAATTTGACCGGGGTTCCGGCTGTAACGTCCTTGGTCAGTACTTTCATGGTGGCTTCGCCTCCTTTATATCCAGCTTTCGTTCTGGGAAATCCAGCCGGCCTCCGGGCCGTTGGTTTGCGGTTCAGGCTTCGGTTTCGGAGCCTCTTGGTTCTCTTGCCTCAGGAACAGCTGCCGGACGCCCAGAATGTCGGCGGCTGCCATACAGTAAACTTCACAATCCAGGTAATGGTTGGCGGCGTGGCTGCTTTTGGGCACCCAGCGGGTGCGCTCTGTGCCGTTGCTGGAACGCTCGGTCACTTTCTGTTCGGCTGTCACCTGTTCGCAATAGTCCAAGTCAACACCCTTGTAAACCATCCAGCTTCCCTGGCCGTTTGGCTTCCGCATTCGGCTTGCAATGGTGTCCTTGTACTTGCCGCCGTCAACTAGAACGAGGGTCATTCCGTAGGCTTTGGAGCCTGCCTTGTTTACCGTACTGAGCCGGTAATGGCTCAACATGGTATCGCTGCCCTTGCAGGGAAGTGCCCAGTCTGCATTCCGGGAGCAGAAATCATAGATTTCATCTGTTTGGTCGCCGGAATCTATGAGCGTCAGATCCACAAGGAACGGCTGGCCGTCCGGGCGCTTAAATTCCAGGTTCATGATGTTCTGAACTTCGGTCAAATTAAGCGCCTGCCCATGAGCTACATTCTGTGAGGTGAGGTAATCGCCCCAGGCGCGAATGGTCCAATACAGGCAGTTCTCCTGAACGTCTACTCCGCCGGTGACCATTTTGGTCCATGGCGGCAGGTCGAACATTTCCGTTTCCGTCTGGCGGTCCCGCACGAGGTCGGCGCTGGTGGTCAGCTTCGTATCCTCCCAGGGTTCGCCGAGCCAGCTGTTCACGAAATTGTGCAGGGCGTCGGGATCGTCCTTGTCTTTCAGAAATTCTTTTGCGATTTCCGAAAAGCGGGTGAATGGGGAATAGAGGGTATTTATCCAAAATGCGACGGTGCGGGAGAAGCGCGTGCTTTCTCGCACGTTTCTCCACTGCCCATTTCGCAGCATGGCGGGCTTGTGGCGGTCGGTAATGACCCCGCCGCATTCCTGGCAGACATAGGTTGCGAACTCTGCGCGGTCCGCGTCGGTCATGCCGGTGTCTTTTTCCGGCCACTTGATCTGTGCAAACTTCAACTCGATGTACTTCCCGCAATGGGGGCACGGAACAAAATAGTGCTTCTCCACGTCCGCTGCTTCTTTGGCTTTCCAGATGTGGCCGCTTCGCAAGGTCGGGGTGCTGCACATGTATATTTTGCGGTTCGAGACGAAGGTTTTGGTACGTTCACGGGCCAGGCTGATGGGGTCAGCCTCTTTCTTGCTGGCCGCCGGGTACTTGTCCACCTCATCGAGAAACAGATAGCGGATTGGCTTTGATGCTAGGCCGGAAGGGCTATTCGATCCGGCCAGGGCAATATACATGGAATCAAACTGCAACTCCGTCTTGGTGCTGGCCTTTTTGAGCCAGCGGCGGCGCAGCTCCGGGCTGGCTTCGATGGTCGGTTGTATACGGTTGTCGGAAGTGCTTTCAGCCAGCGTATCGGTGGGGTATACGACCATTGTTGGCGCTGGGTCCTGATCTACGATGTAGCCCAGGGCATTCAAAATAATTTCCGTTCCGCCGACCTGGGTCGGCTTCGCAAAAATTATTTCCTCGGTTTCCCAGCGGTTGAATTCGTCCATGATACCCACGAGGTATGGGGTCACTGAATTTCTCCAACGTCCAGGCATATTGGTTGAGCGTTCATCCAGAACGCGGAATCTCTCTGACCATTGGCTGACGGTCAAGTCCTCCGGCGGCTTTAAGGTTTGGAGTGCGTCGTGAATATAGGCCGGTACGCGGTACGCCTTAAATCTGCGCTTTCTCACGGTTCGTCACCGTCCTGGGACGTTGTCGGCTCTGCCGCAACTACGAAGGAGCGAAGAAGATTGTTCACTTCCTGGGTCATGTCGCGTTCCAAGGTGCGGGCTGTTACCGGGTCAACGTATCCGCCAACCAGGCCAATTACCCGGTTAGGAAGGCCGGTGGCAAATTTCTTGAATGTCACAAAGAATCTCTGGTAATCCAGCTTTACTTCCTCGACGCTGATATACTTACCGGATGCAATCGCGGTTTTGAGCTGGTGTAACTCGACTTGTGACTCCTTCAAGGCGGTTTCTGCTTGAAGTTTCTTCTCGCGCAGCTCCGTTTCGGAAAGCTTCGATTCTCTGCCGTATGCCTTATCTGATAGATATTTGACATAAGCCTGGATGGTGGGAATTAGGTCGTATTTGTTCCGCTGGCCGGGGACGCGTACTGTTTCCAGGACGCCGTCCTGTGTAAGCTGCTGAATCCGGCGGACAGTTACGTTGAAAAGTTGGGCGATAACTTTTGTATCGTAGAGCTGCCGGTTCTCGGTGTCGGCCACGGAGGCGCCTCCTTACTCAAAGTGACTTCTCGCGTGGCGCTCTGCCTGGGAGATACATTCGCCCTTGTACATCCCGGCGCCCAGTTCATCAATGCGGGAGAAGGGAATCTCCGGCACGGTGAGCCGCTTCCTGTATGTCGGATCAATAAAATAAATATAGCGGAGCTGGTATCCGGGGAGGATGGTTCCGCCAACCTCCTTGACGTATGCGTCAAAGCTGTACTTGCCGCCGGTGATCTCGTAGAAACTGCGGCCTCCCAGCTCTGGGCGCGGGGTCGTGGGGTTGCTTTGGAGGGTCATTTTGTGGATTTTGTCGCCGTTGGGCAACAGGCAGAGGTTGTTGTTCTGCTTGATGTCAGTCAGGACAAAATTGCAGGCCCGGTAAATCGTACCGTCACCGCAGCTGCATCCATCCGCAAAACTGATGATCCACTTGACCTGCGGGGCTTGCTTCCTGATCAGGCGAATGGTTTTTGCAATGCAGTAACTTTCCGAATTGCGGGGAAGGTAATCATCAAAGGCCATGCGGTTAAGTTCCAGGAATCCGTCCCAGGTCGTACCTTCCACCAGGCCGATGATCTTTTTCTTGTCCAGGCTGGGGCCATAGCTCAGAACGCCGTGGAGCCTTCCGTCCAGGAAAGCTCCGAAGTGCAGGCAGCTGTTGTTGACCACCTTGCCGCTGTAATGGTGGGCGCGGATAAATGGGTTTGCGATCCGGGAAGGAATTACCCGGATTTGGATTTCTTTAGCTCTACCCATTCTTTCACCACCATGTAAATTTTATTTCCGACCTTGTTGGTATTCCCGAAGGTTTCCATTTGGTCGGGCTTGTATTTTGCTCCAATGATCTGCAAGGCCTGTTGCAGATCTGCATACTGTTCCAGGCTGAATGTGAAGCCCATTCTGTCGATGGGACTTTCTTCGTGCTGCTTTTCCAGCATTACGTCGCCCAGAATGACGCTCAGTTCGTCGTCGCTGTATCCCGTCGCGTTCACATCGACCTTGCTCAATGTTAAATCTTGCAGGGCATCCCGCAGCAGGGCCATATCCCATTGACCGCCAATCTTGTTGAGGGCAATGTTCAGGGCTTTTTCGTCCTGCTTGCTGAGGTCTACCACGATGCAATCAGCCTCGGTGTACCCCAGGGACTTCAAAACGGAGGCTCTCTGGTGGCCTCCGACAATGGTTCCATCTTTGTTTATGATGATGGGATCAACATAGCCGAACTCTTTAAGGCTGCGCTCAATGTTCTTGAACTCCGGGTCCGATGGCTTCAGCTCTTTGCGCGGGTTATAGTCCGCCGGGAAGATAGAGCTTAAAGGCCGTCGTTCTCGGACGAGCTTGTGTTCTGTTCCAGCCATTCGCGCACCACCTTGCTGAGGGCGTTTCCGTTCTTGTCCGTGTTGCCGTAGGTTTCGCCGAGGCCCTCATTCTCAGCCTGGGCAAGTGCTGCATGAATCAGTGCAATCTGCTGTTTGTGCAGCGTGACGTTCATTGTGTGGGTGAGGACGGTTTGCCGGTCCGGGAGGCTGAACTCCTGGCCGAAATCGTCCGGGGTTACTGTTACCTGTGCAAGAATGGACTTCAGCTCCGGCTCTGAGTAACCTGTTTTGGTCAGGTCGTAACCGTCGAGGTCCAGACTGCCAATCAATTCCGCCAGCTTGGCTTCGTCCCAGCTGCCGGTGATCTTGTTCAGGGCAATGTTGAGAGCCTTTTCCTTATCGGGGTCTAGGTCTACGACAACGCAATCCGCTGTTTCTGCGCCCATGTCCAGAAGAACCTGCGTCCGCTGGTGGCCTCCGATGATGGTTCCATCTTTGTTTATGATGATGGGATCACAATAGCCAAACGCTTCAATGCTGCGGGCGATCTTCTCATACTCTGGATCACCGGGCACCAGCTTTTTGCGCGGGTTGTATGCTGCCGGTTTCAGGTCGGCGAGCCTTCTGGTTTCAATGTTCATGTGTTGTCGGTCCTCATGTGGAGCGTGCAGCGGGTGTCGAACCCTCTTTACCTGCTTGGAGGGCAGGGGTTTTAGCCAGATAAACTATGCACGCTTATATGTTGCAGGCGCTTCGTGGCCTGCATTTACTGCGCTTGACGTAACGAAATGGGTTGAAAAATTTAATTTTTTAGAAAAAACCTTCGCGCCTTCCTTGCCCCGCTGCTACTTTTTGCCAGGTAGTACCTTAATGAGCAAAATTCGGTTTGCAGGGCTGTTTCGCGCCTTGTTTGGTCCATTTATCCAGCGTCGTCCGGGCGCCATGGTTCCGAGTGTGCGTGGCTGCTGCGCTCTGATCCTTGACGCCCGGCGGCTCTGGGTTAAGCAGATACGGATGTAGGTGAAAGGAGGAAAAGGCCTTGCATCCGTGTGAATGGCTTTGTTCTTCATCTATTATACCGTAGATTTTGACACAAAAAGTCCGGTCTTTTGCTCAAAATGTCCGGTCTTTTATTTGGGGGTTGACAGGGGCAATGCAGACATAAATAGACAAAAATGCGCTCTATTATTTGTAAGGAGTACCAGTTGAATATACTGCGTATGTGTGGTATCACACAGACACAGCAAAGGAACGGAGGACACCAAGATGAAAAACATCAATGAAATGAGCAGGGATGAAATGAAGGCGGAAATCGCATTTGCAGAGGATTTCGTAAACAAGGGCGGTCGTCTGGACAAGGCTGAATGGAGCCGCCTTTTCAAAATGATGGAATTGGTCAAGGAGGACTGAATCATGAACGCTTTATCTATCAATATCCCGGCAAACTTCATTGCAGATTGCGAGGCTACTCTCAAACGGTCCGCTGCTGCAAAATCCGACGCAGAGCGCCGGGCAGTTCTGGATCGCCAGACCGTGCAGGGCCTCTGGTGGGCGATTGACTTTGTCAGCAATCTCTGCACCCCCTGCATGAGCGACCGGGAGCTGAAACATGCAGTACGGCTCACTTACTTTCGCGGCGCTGTGCGCCCCATGTTCCATGCCTGAGCGGCCATTCCCGCGGGGGTTATCCCCGCTTTTTTTATTTTCCAGCGCGGAGCAAGAGAGACAAAAGACGCCCTGAATCTTTGGACTGTTTGCCAGTGGAGTTTACTGCGTTTATGTGGTAAGACACAGACACCGAAAGGGAACACATTGAACGGAGGGAACAAAATGAAAAACCTGGAAATGATGAAGCAATACATCCGCGAGCATAACCTCTGCGGCCAGGTCAGAGAATTTGTTGAGGGCGCGGGTATGGATTCCGCTGACGCTATCGAGTATGTGTACGATTCTCACGTTCTTAGCAAGAAAGATTTCGTTGCCAAGTACTTTGGCTGATTTGAAAGGAGAGTTTCTCATGGTTGACAAAAATGGTGTTGAAATGAAAACGGGTGACGTGGTGCTGATCTCCGGCGCCTTCTTCAAGAATGACAATGGGCTGTGGTTCATTGAGCGGTCGCCCGGCGACCCGTCCTGGTGCGGCAGCTCCTACAGTTTGACGAAGCTCAAGCGGAACGGCCAGCCCAGCACGGCAAAATATAACCTTTGCTCCTGGCCGATTGCGATTTTCACGAATAGCTGGGCAAAGCGGAACGAGGCCCATGCATGGAATGCAGAACATGCTGAAATTGAAGTGGTAAAGATCGCGGATCGCTCCGCAATCGCCGACCACTTCATGGGGCTGGCGAAGGAGCTTGACCCCTATATTGAGCGGGAAGTTTGGGACTGGGGTGAGAATCACCCGGAGGTCCTGCGCCACAAAGAAGTCCGCAGCTTTTATGCTTCGGTCGCTGAACGACTCAAAAAATAACCTGCCTGATGATGGCCCGGCGGCACGGGCCGAAACCATTTTGTTGATACCAACAAGATGGTCGCGGGAGCCAACCGCAGAAAGGAAGATACCGAAATGAAAAAAGCTGACTTGTGCGTGGCGCTTCGTGGCATAGCTGCGAAGCTGGACATTCAATGGGCATACGCTCAGCGCTTGGCCGCCGAACAGGCCGCCGCTGGCGCCCTGACCTACAATGAAGAGGGGGAGCCGCTTCCCAATTCCGCCCAGCTCTGTTACGCTGGAATGACTGCGGCTTTCGAGGCCATGGGCGGCGAATGGGAGCGGAATAAGGATGGACGCCACTGGGTGTATCTCCTGGGAGCGTCCGGCATGGCAGGAGGTCGCTGATGCTCTCCGACAAGATGGTGATCACCAACGGGCGGGATCGCTTCGGGTATGTGCGCCACGTCCGCTGCATCGGCGAACAGGCCGGCAACGGGGCGGATGTGTACCGCGTAATGGAAACCGGACGGCTATGCGTCCGGCAGAAAGTCTGCGAGGATCTCGTGCGTTGGTGTACGGCCACAAAATGGTCCGGCGGCTATGAAGCGGATACCCCTTTCAAGGACGGTCTAATGCTGATAGCGGTAGATGATACCGGTGCGGAAATCGGAATGGAGGTTACATACCAGACGCAATGGAACGGGGAAGGGCTGGCAGAAAAAGAGCTGCCGTTCTCCTGGGAGGCCGTCCCTGAATACTGACAACAATAGACCGCCTGCTGCGGGGTTCATACCTTGCGGCAGGCGGTTTTGTTATTTCTTATGGTGGCGGGGCTTTGGGTGCAATACGCCGGTGATGTACCGGCCATTTACCAAGCGCAGCACTTTGCATCCCTTCGCGGGGCCTTTCCGAAGAACGCGCCCGTTCTCCATGCTCTGATAGATGGCGAACTTTTTGTGACCGCTCCACTCGCACATTTCCTTTACTGTGTCAAAAGCTCCGAGCGTCAGCTCGTATTCGTCGGCGGTCACCGCGATAAATTGCGGAGGCGGTTCCTTCTTCCGGCTCATTTGTGGCGCCTCCGTCGCTTCCCGTGCCAAGTGTCGGCGTCAAAATCGCCCTTGTGGATCGTGCAGAGGGCGTTGGCCTGCTTGTCGTGGTCCTTTTCGGCCTGGTAAAATTCCCGCCACTCCTGGTACTGTTCGCAGTGGTCATGGCAGGCGGTGCTGCGCTTCTGGCAATGGTAACAAGGATTAGTCATTTCCTAACATGCACCTTCTCTCCGGCGTGGGAAGGTCTGGCAGTTTAGGAAGGGGCATCCAGAGTGGGTACATCTCCGGGCAGTCTGCACAATGTGCCAGGGCATGTTGCTTGCGAGCCATATCCCGTTACGAATGTTACGGTGATACGCTACGGCAAAAACAGAACCTAGAACGTCACCGTCTTTCTTTTTGGGCGGGGTTTCTTCGGACTTGCGCCAGTGCGGCGGCAGGCTTTCCGGGTCGATGGTCGGAGCGCTGCTTACCATGTCCGCGCAAGTTTCGGCGGTGCTTTCGCACTCGTTTGTGGTTTCACGGCCGATGTAATCAGCATATTCCAGCATTTCTTTTTCGAGCGGGGTTGCGTTAATCAATCTTAATTCATCCATTGTCGATCACCTCTAAATCAACTTCATCACCCCACACGTCCCAGCCGGGTGCGTGTTGGCGGGCGAATAACTCAATTCGCGGGACGTTGCCCATCAATTCAACAATGCGCTTGCGGGTTTCGTCCGGCTTTACGCTGTGGGCCTTTACCGGGGCTTCAATAATTTGATGCACGGAATGACTTTTGATTGCCTTCCCCGCATTGAAACCGGGCGTCACTCCAAGGAGGCAAATTTCTGCATTTGCGCGGGTGTATGCTCCCATGCCCCAGAAAGGGGTGCTGCTCTTCCTGTTTGTCTTTACCCAGACGAAGGCTGCGGTTTTGTAGATGAAGCCCCAGCTCTCTATTACCCGCAGGGCATCTGGAAGCGTCGGGAAGGTCGCCCACATGAATAGGGCACATCCAGTCCCCCCCCCCCCGCAAGCCGCCGAACCGGCAGGCTGCAAATGTCCTCGACATTCATCGTGTGGTAATGCTGGGCAGCGTTCCCTCTACTTTTGGGGCCTGTTCCGTGCTGGCGGTAGCTCCAGGGCGGGTCCGCGTAAATTACGGAGTATTGCTTGTCGGGGAAGTTCATTCCGCTGCACCTTCCTCAATGATCCACACCCGATGGGTTCCGTATCCGGCCCAGGCGAGGGCGTTCTCGTGCGTATCCACTGCCACATCCAGCTTGTTTCCCTGGATGGCTGCGCCGGTATCCTGGACATACCGTACCCCGACACCCTCAATATAGAGGGCCGTTCCGAAGGGGAAAATATCGGGATCAGCTGCCACCGTGACGCCTGCC
>OGQM01001349.1_pt1 | contig 17465 bp, 17 predicted proteins | sample 1553191 | NCBI WGS metagenome assembly OGQM01 (sample SAMEA2579954, study PRJEB22360) | human gut metagenome | biome: human gut; feature: human-associated habitat; material: faeces | place: Denmark | collected 2008/2010 | reverse complement strand
AAAGCCCCTCGCCGCTCGCGTCGAGGCAGAGCATCACCTCGTCCTTCATGATCGAGAAGCGGATCTGATAGCGCTTGCCGGTCTCCGGCAGCGTTTGCAGCCCGTAGGCCGCCCCGAGCCGCTCGACGACCGCCTTCTTCACGATGGACTGGCAGGCGGGAACGGAGTGCAGCGTGGAGTTGATGGAATAGCCCGTCACGGGGAACTCGCCCTCGCGGGGGATCCAGTCCTCCCAGCGCACGGCGCGGGTGCCCTGAAAGAGCGTTTCAAAATCCGTCGCGCGGAAGCTCGCGAGCACGAGCAGCACGCGCGCACCGCAGCGCAGATTGATGTTCAGCCGCGCGAGGTCGCGCTCCTCGCCGCGGCACAGCACACGCCCGTTTTCCACCTTTACATCGGCAAGGCCGAGCTTTTTCACTTCATCGCCCACAAGGCTCTCCAGCCCCAGCAGGCAGGGAATGGCAAATTGCAGCATGGCGTTTCCATCGCTTTCTTCTTTCGTTTTTTCCAGTATAGCGGACGCGGCGCAAAAACGCAATCGTCCGCGCGCAAAAAAAGCATGGTAATTCCCCTCGCCCTATGGTATACTATGGAAAAGCCCCAAACGCCCCTCCGGCGGGCAATGTAACGTTAAAGTTGCGCGTCGGACAGGCAAAAACGCAAAACGCAAGCGCAGGTTGGTGGAAAAAACACGGCGCGGGCGGTAGGATAGCCACACAGAGAGAAACGGAGGAACAGGGAAATGGCCTTTGGCGAAAAGCTGCAGGAGGTCCGAAAGCAAAGCGGCATGACGCAGGAGACCTTTGCCGAGCAGCTGCACGTCTCGCGGCAGGCGGTGTCGCGCTGGGAGTCCGGCCGCGGCTACCCGGAGATCGAAAAGATCCTCTACATCTGCCACCGCTACCACACGACGCTCGACACGCTCTTCGCTGACGAGCTTCCGCCCGTCGAGGCGGAGGAGGCCGAGGTCGAGCAGCTCATCGCCGGCAAGCCGCTCAAGCGTTCCTTTGTTGACTTTCTCAGCAATCTTTCCCCCTATGACAAGCTCATCGGCGGCACGCTGATCTTTATCGTTCTGCTCTCGCTGATGGCGCTTGCCCACAGCATGAAAGGAGGTTCGGGAGGCAACATGACATTCGTATGGATCGCCGCCATTGTGGTCTTCGGCATTGCCGAGGCGGCGACGGCAGGGCTGGTCTCCATCTGGTTCGTGGCGGGCGCGGTGGCCGCGCTGCTCTCACTGGAGCTCGGCGCGGTGCTCTGGCTGCAGATCGTCGTCTTTCTGGCGGTCTCCATCGCGGCGCTGGTCGCGACGCGCCCGCTGGCGCACAAAATGCTGGATAAGACCATCGTTCCCACCAACGCCGACCGCGTGCTGCACCACACGGCCAAGGTCACCGAGACCATCGACAACGAAAACACCACCGGCGCCGTCTACATCGACGGCAAAACATGGACCGCCCGCAGCGAGGACGGCGACGTGATCGCCCGCGGCTCCATGGTCACCATCGTCCGAATGGAGGGCGTCAAGCTCTTCGTCAGAAAAGAAAGGGAGGAACCGTAATATGCCTATCGCATCCATTTTCAACTACATCGGCGTCATCGTGCTCGTCGTGCTCGTGCTCATTCTTGTTGTGAGCAACATCCACGTCGTGCAGCAGTCCCGCGCCTACGTCGTCGAGCGTCTCGGCGCGTACAGCGCGACCTGGAACGTCGGCCTTCACCTGAAGATCCCCTTCATTGAGCGCGTGGTCAAGAAGGTCAGCCTCAAGGAGCAGGTCGCCGACTTCGATCCCCAGCCCGTCATCACCAAGGATAACGTCACCATGCAGATCGACACGGTCATCTATTTTCAGATCACCGACCCCAAGCTCTACACCTACGGCGTCGAGCACCCGATGAACGCCATCGAGAACCTGACCGCCACGACGCTTCGCAACATCATCGGCGAAATGGAGCTCGACCAGTCTCTCACCAGCCGCGACGTCATCAACGCCAAGATGCGCTCCATCCTTGACGAGGCCACCGACCCCTGGGGCATCAAGGTCAACCGCGTGGAGCTCAAGAACATTCTGCCGCCCAAGGAAATTCAGAACGCCATGGAAAAGCAGATGAAGGCCGAGCGTGAGCGCCGTGAGTCCATTCTGCAGGCCGAGGGTCAGAAGCAGAGCCAGATCCTCGTCGCCGAGGGCGAAAAGCAGTCCACCATCCTCAAGGCGGACGCCGAGAAGCAGGCCGCCATCCTCCACGCCGAGGCCGAGCGTCAGGCTGCCGTGCTGCGCGCCGAGGGCGAGGCCGAGGCCATTATGAAGGTCCAGACCGCGCTGGCGGACTCCATCAAGCTTCTCAACAACGCCAACCCCAACGATCAGGTCGTCAAGCTCAAGGCGCTCGAATCCTTCGAGAAGGCCGCCGACGGTCAGGCGACGAAGATCATCGTTCCCAGCGAGATCCAGAGCCTTGCGGGCCTTGCCGCAAGCTTCAAGGGCCTGCTCGAGGACGAGAAGAAGTAAGATCCCACACCGCGAAAGAGAGCGCTTCGGCGCTCTCTTTTTTGTAACCCTTTTGTAACGACTTTTCCGCAAAGGCATGTTATTATGTAAATCAGCAACATGACTTGGGGAGGAACACCATGAAAACAAAGCTTACCGCGCTGCTGCTTGCCGCGGCGCTCGCGCTGACACTCGCCGCCTGCGGCGAAAAGGATATTGCGGACACGCCGCTGCCCGACGAGCCGCCGGAGCCTGTCGCCGAGCAGCCTGCCGCGGACGATGAATGGACCGTCCTGCACGCGGACGATGTGCTGCTGCGCACGGAGCCGTTCACCCTCTGCGAGGGCAGGACGGCGACGCTTGAGCTATACGGCTATCAGAACGGGGAGTATGACTGCGGCGTGAGCCGCATCCACCTTCTGTGGGACGACGGCAGAGAGGAGAATCTTCTGATCTCCGACCTCGGTGACGAGGTTTGGGGTGCGGACGGCTACACGAGCTGCTGGTCGCCCGAGAACTGCCTTGAGACCGGCGACTATAACTTCGACGGCTATCGCGACATCGGCTTACAGCTCGACAATCCCGCCTACAATGTGCCCTTCTATTACTGGTTCTACGACGCGCAGACAGACGGCTTCCGCCCCTACGGGAGGTGGGCCTTTGCGCTCGAGCCCGACGAGGAAAACGAGGTCTGCATCTGCCAGTGGCATGCCACGCCCGAGTATTACACCGACACCTACCGTCCCGATGGGGAAGGCGGGCTGTACCTCGCGCGGCGCGACACGGAGATTTACTACAGCGCGGACGGGGTAAAGAGCTTCACCGAGGTCTACACAGCCAATGAAAAGCCGCTCACCTACGCCGATCTCGACCGTGACAGCGAGGACGAGATCCTCGTCCTCACGACCTCGGAGCCGGATGAATTTGCAAAATGCCGCTACACGCTGGAGGCGAGGAAGTACAACGGTACGGTGCTCTTCACCAAGGAGGTCACCCCCTACTATACCGGTTGGGACACTTTCTTCCTCTGCTACGGAGAGGATGAAAACGGCGTGTGGGGCGCGGATGTGCTGTGCTATCAGACCCATGAGGACAGGGGCGTGGGCAGCTGCTCCTACGATTTGATCTCCTACGCCGGCGGGCGGGAGCGCTACCTTGACGGAAACACCATCACCTTTGTGCTCGAAGCGGACGGCACCGCGCCGGTTCCCGACATCGACCGTGCGACGCAGGCGGAATTTGTGCGCTTCCGCGAGGGGGTGGCGTCGCTGCTGGAGGGAAGTTCCTATCTGCTCTTTTGCAGCGGTCCTGCCGAGGACCCCGACACACAGCAGGCAGTTGAAAATATCCTTGCCGGGCTCGACGCGCTGGAGGCCCGTCTCTACTCCAATGCGGGCTGAGCGCGATGCGCGCGTCTGATGCTCGTCATTAGCTGCGCTTATCAAACTGTGCAAAACCATAAAAAGCGCCCGAAAACGGGCGCTTTTCTCTCTCTTTTTTTGGTCCCTCCGTCACCTTGTTTTTCTTGCGCAAATGCTCTATCATACGATACAATATCTACAATGGCAGCACAGCACGCACACTTATATTATACGACAGGAGGACGGTCCCATGGAACTGCTCAAGGAACGCATTCGCCGCGAAGGCAAGGTCCTGCCCGGCAACATCATCAAGGTCGACGGCTTTCTCAACCACCGCGTCGACACCAAACTGCTTGAGGCTCTGGCCGATGAGTTTGCGAAGTATTTTGACATCAGCAAGATCACCATGGTTTTAACAGCGGAGGCAAGCGGCATCGCTTTGGCCACGATCTGCGCTCAGAAATACGGTGTTCCCATGCTGTTCGCCAAGAAGGCGAAGAGCGATAACATCGAGGGCGGATTGTACCAGAGCGAGGTCTTTTCTTATACCTATAAAAAGAAGGTCACGCTGATCGTCAGCCATGAGTGGCTGCACGCGGACGACCACGTTCTCATCATCGACGACTTTATGGCCAAGGGCTACGCGATGCAGGGTCTCATCGACCTCGTCAACGCCGCGGGCGCGACACTCGAGGGCATCGGCGTCGCGGTCGAAAAGGGTTTCCAGGGCGGCGGCGACAAATTCCGTGCCTCCGGCGTACCGTACAAGGCCCTCGCCGTCATCGAGCAGGCAGACGAGAACGGCATTCTCTTCCGTGAGGACGACTGAGATGAAAAAGGTACTGGTATTGGATTTCGGCGGGCAGTACAATCTGCTCGTCGCGCGCCGCGTGCGTGAATGCGGCGTCTACTGCGAGATCAAGCCCTACACCATGTCGATGGACGACATCCGCGCCTTCGGCCCCGCCGCCATCATCTTCACCGGCGGCCCCGCGACGGTATTTGAGCCGAACGCCCCCGCGCTTGACAACGCCATTTTCGAGCTGGGTCTGCCCATTCTCGGCATCTGCTACGGCCAGCAGCTGATGATCCATCAGCTCGGCGGCGCCTGCCGCAAAGCCGAGGTCCGTGAGTACGGCAAGGTGGAGCTGACGCACGACGGCACGAGCCTGCTGTTCGACGGCGTTGAGCCGACGAGCATCTGCTGGATGAGCCACGGCGTCGAGGTCGAGCGCCTTTCCCCTGGCTTCCGCGCCATCGCGCACACCGCGGGCTGCGCCTACGCCGCCATCGAGAACGCGGAAAAGAAGCTCTACGGCGTGCAGTTCCACCCCGAGGTGCTGCACACCGTCCACGGCACCGAAATTCTGAAAAACTTTCTCTATAATATCTGCGGCCTTTCCCCCGAGTGGAGCATGGCGAATTACGTCAGCGAAGCCATTGAGGAGGTCCGCGCCAAGGTCGGCAGCGGCAAGGTGCTGCTGGCGCTCTCCGGCGGCGTGGACAGCGCCGTGGCCGCCGCGCTCCTCTACCGCGCGGTCGGCGAACAACTCACCTGCATCTTTGTCGATCACGGTCTGCTGCGCAAGGACGAGGGCGATCAGGTCGAGCGCGCCATGCACGACTGCCTCGGCATGCGCATCGTGCGCGTGAACGCGCAGGAGCGTTTTCTCACCAAGCTTGCCGGCATCTCCGAGCCGGAGCGCAAGCGCAAGATCATCGGCGAGGAGTTCATCCGCGTCTTTGAGGCCGAGGCCAAAAAGCTCGGCCGCGTCGATTTTCTCGCGCAGGGCACCATCTACCCCGACGTGGTGGAATCCGGCGTCGGCGGCGAGAGCGTCGTCATCAAGAGCCACCACAACGTCGGTGGGCTTCCCGACCATGTGGATTTCAAGGAGATCATCGAACCCCTGCGCCGTCTCTTCAAGGACGAGGTGCGCCAGCTCGGCATTGAGCTCGGCCTGCCCGAAAGCCTCGTCTGGCGTCAGCCCTTCCCCGGCCCGGGCCTTGCCATCCGCGTCATCGGCGACATCACCGAGGAGAAGCTCGCCATCGTCCGCGAGGCGGACGCCATCTTCCGCGAGGAGGTCGCCAAGGCGGGCCTCGAGCGCAGCATCAACCAGTACTTCGCCGCGCTCACGAACCTGCGCTCGGTCGGCGTCATGGGCGACGAGCGCACCTATGACTACGCCATCGCGCTGCGCGCGGTAGAGACACAGGACTTCATGACCGCCGACTTTTCGCGTCTGCCGTGGGAGCTGCTCGACACCGTCTCCCGCCGCATCGTGAACGAGGTCAAGGGCGTCAACCGCATCCTCTACGACGTCACCTCCAAGCCCCCCGCCACGGTGGAGCTGGAGTGACCGACCGTCCAATCAATTTAGCGATCTCCCTCTCAAAGCCCCCGGCTGCGGTCGGGGGCTTTGCCTATATCCGCGTGATTATTTTATGATAATCATATATAATTTATCGTAAAACGATAAAAACATATTGACAAACGAATACTCAGCGGTTATACTGTCCTCATCAAGCATCTTGAGGAGGTCGGAAAAATGAAGTGGAACCGTTGGATCATCAAGGCGGCCAAGATCATCACAAAATTTACAGAGCTCGGCTATTGGATGACGGCCGCTCTCATGCTCGCAGCCGGAATATACTCGTTTGCGGACCGCACATTTCTCGCGGACGCTCTGGCGGGATCGATCCGTACCGGTCGATTGGAGCTCAGCGTCCTCGGCTTTGAGTTCAGCGTACCGACCGAGAACGGCATTGATATGCGGGCAATGCTTCTGTATTTTGCCGCAGCCGTCGTGCTTCCTTCCCTCATGGCGATGATCTTCCGCAATCTCTACCTTATCATCAAGCGGTCAGAGAGCAGCACGGTTTTTCAGGCGGATAATATCCGTATGCTCCGCGAGATCGGCATTTTCGCCATCTCCATTCCGCTCGCGGGGCTTGCGCTGAGCATCGTGTGCCGCCTGATCCTCGGCACCGATACCGTCGAAACGAGCGTTCGGCTCTACGGCTTCTCCATGGGTCTCGTGATCCTCTGCCTGACGCAGTTCTTTGCGCGCGGCGTGGAGCTGGAACAAGATGTGGAAGGGCTTGTGTAAATGGGAAAGATCATTCTGAGACTGGACCGCATGATGGTCGAGCGAAAAATGTCGCTGAACGAGCTGGCGGAGCGCGTCGGCATCTCCAACGTGAATCTGTCCAAGATCAAGAACAACAAGGTGACGGCGATCCGCTTCTCCACGCTCGCGGCGATCTGTGAGGCGCTCAACTGCGATGCCGGCGATATTCTTGAATACCGGGAAGAGGACAAAGCCTGAATGAAAAATCGGAAAGCCGACGGCTCTCCGATTTTTTCTCTTGACAATATCGATATTCGATAGTATACTCTCCTCAAGAATATCGAATATCGATAAAAGGAGGCGGTACAATGGCACGCGAAAAATTTCAGACGCTCACCGAGCAGATGTTTTACGTCCTCCTCTGTCTGCGCGAGGAATGCTGCGGCATGGACCTGATGGAGCGCATCCGTCTGCTCACGAGCGGCCGCGTGAGCGTCGGCCCCGGCACACTCTACAATCTTTTAGAGCAGTTTGCCGCCGAGGGCTACATCGTCGAGACCAAATGCGAGGGCCGCCGGACGAAAAGCTGAAATTTGCAAAAATCCTCACCGAAAAAGGCGAGGAGCGGCTGCACGGCGAGATGGACCGTCTGACGGCGCAGATGAACGATTACCAGCGACTTTTGAAGGGAGGCGACAAGCCATGCGAACTGACCGATGGAACAAGAAGCGGGAACTGAACCTCTACGCCTTCTACGACCACACGGGACTCGAGCGGCACCTGGAGAAAATGGCCGCCAACGGCTGGATGCTTGAATCCGTCGGCACCTACGCCCTGCGCTACCGCCGCTGCGAGCCGAAAAAGCTCCGCTTCGCGGTGGTCTACTACCCCAAGACCGACAGCTTTTGTCCCGACGAACCAAACCACGAGAACCTGACCTTTTGGGACTACTGCGCCGGCGCGGGCTGGCAGATCGTCACGCAGCGCGGCGACACGCACATTTTCTACAACGAGGACCTTGACGCCGTGCCCATCGAGACCGAGGCCGTCGTGCAGGTCGAAACGATGGAGCGCGCCAAGAAGGGCTATGTGCTCAGCAACACGATCACGGTCGCCTGCATGCTGCCGACGATGCTCTATCTTCAGGTGTCGCAGCTGCGGCGCGATCCGGTCGCCTTTCTCGCGGACGGCTACGACCTCACCATGATGCTGATGATCTTCGTCATGATCCTCCTCTTCGGCGTCGAGCTGCTCGGCTACCGGCTCTGGCTGCGCAAGGCGAAGCGCAATGCCCGCGAGCTGGGCATCTTCACCCCCACCCACTCGAGCCGCTGGCTGAGCTTCCTGCGCTCGATCTGGATCTTTGTCTTTTGGGCGCTCATGGTCATCCCCCTGCTTTTCCGCAGCGCCGGTCTGTGTATCGTTCTCGTCTCCACCGGCGTTGTGCTCGTCCCCGTCGGCGGAGCCGTGCTCGTCGGCAAGCAGGTGTGGAAAAGGAGCGTACCGCCGAAAAAACGCAGGCTCATCTTAGCGCTCACGGTTCTTTGCTCCGTCCTGTTATCCGTCATGCTGATGATCGGCGTCATGACCTACGGCATATCAAGCGGCTGGTTTGACAACGTACCGAAAAACGCGGAGGAATACACCTACACCGTCGGTGGAAGCCCGCAGGTCGGCTACCTCTACCATGACACGCTCCCGCTCTATGTGCAGGGCCTGACCGATACCGACTATGCCCGCTACTCCTGCGAGGCCCTCGAGCGCGGAGACTCTGTCTTCGTCCGACAGGTCGAATACCGTCAGGAGCTCCCCTACGACGTGCGCTGGAGCGACGAGAATGACCCGCCGCTGCCGGAGCTGTTCTACACCGTCATCGACGTGAAGCTCGCCCCGCTCTTCGACTTCTGCCTCCAAAGCACGCTGCACGCAGAAGATCTCTACGGCATCGAATACCGCGAGACCGATCCCGCGCCGTGGGGCGCCGACCGGGCGTGGCGGGAATGCGACGCCCATAGCGGCGAAAAATATGACACCTGGCTGCTCATCTACGGTCAGCGCATCGTGGAGTTCCATCCGCGCAGCTTCTCACCCGATGCCGCGCAAATGGCTGTGATCGGTGAAACGCTCGGCAAATGATGAAAAAGCTGAGATGGCTCACGCCGTCTCAGCTTTTATTCACCTGTTCGGCTCCATGTCGCCGGCGAGCGTGTCGAGGTATTGGTAGTACGGCATCAGGAAGCGGAAGCCGTCGAGCACCTCGCCCTTGAGCTGCGGCGTGAAAAGCACGCCCTCGGGGTTATCATCATAGCCGATGGCAATGTTTTTGCGGTTGTACCACGGATTCAGCAGCTTGCCCGCGTCGCCCTTGGGCCGCTTGAATTCCTCGCCGGAGAGTACGAATTTTGATTTATTCAGCCGCCGCGCCAGCCTTTCGAGCAGCTTGGGGTCGTTGTCGATGCGCGCACGGAGCTTCGCCATCGTCGCCGCCCCCGCGTCCCAGTAGCCGCAGCCGTAGCTGTAGTAGTTCGGCGCAAGCTCAAAGTAGAGCGCGGGCACGCTCTCAAAGCGCTCGTGCGGCCGCTCGATGGTGAACCACAGATGCTCCTTGTACGGCCCGCGTCCGTGCAGCCGCCGCGCGTCGCGGTAGATGCGGCAGACGTGCAGCCGCCAGTCCTGCTTGGGATAGTCCTCCGCCAGCGCGGAAAAGACCTCCTTCCCCAGCTCGCGCATGGGAATGTCCACATAGTCCGTAAAATCCTGCTTGTGCGCCATGAACCAGCCCCGCTCGTTATTCAGGCTGATGCCCCAAAGGAAGTCGATGGCGTTCTGCGAAAAGCCCTGAAACATAGAAAAGACCTCTTTGCTTTTGTTTTCGTCAGTTTATCAGCTTTTCCGCGCCGCGTAAAGTGACAAATGCAACCACAAAAGAAAAAACGCAGCCTAAACTGCGCTTTCTCTTTCTACAACGAACGAGAGGAGGAAACTCTCAGAAGTTGGCTTATTGTCCGCGCTTACTTGGCGGAGTGACCGTGATCGACCTCATACATGTGCTCGATGAGCTCAAGCACCTTGTTGGAGTAGCCGATCTCGTTATCGTACCAGCTGACGACCTTGACAAAGGTATCCGTCAGGGCGATGCCGGCGGTGGCGTCGAAAATGGAGGTGCGGGAGTCGCCGAGGAAGTCGGAGGAAACGACGGCCTCGTCGGTGTAGCCGAGGATGCCCTTCAGCTCGCCCTCGCTGGCCTTCTTCATGGCGACGCAGATCTCATCGTAGGTGGTGGGCTTCTCGAGGTTGACGGTCAGGTCAACGACGGAAACGTCCAGCGTCGGAACGCGCATGGACATACCGGTCAGCTTGCCGTTGAGCTCGGGAATGACCTTGCCGACCGCACGGGCTGCGCCGGTGGAGCTGGGGATGATGTTCGCGGTAGCCGCGCGGCCGCCGCGCCAATCCTTGAGAGAGGGACCGTCCACCGTCTCCTGTGTGGCGGTGACCGAGTGGATGGTCGTCATCAGGCCGTCCTTGATGCCGAAGTTCTCATGCAGGACCTTGGCAATGGGGGCGAGGCAGTTGGTGGTGCAGCTCGCGTTGGAGACGAACTGCATATCGCTGGTATAGTTCTTATGGTTCACGCCCATGACGAACATCGGGGTGTCGTCCTTGCTCGGCGCGGACATGACGACCTTCTTTGCGCCGGCGGCGATGTGGCCGGCAGCCTTTTCCTTCGTCAGGAACAGGCCGGTGGACTCGACGATATACTCCGCGCCGAGCTTGCCCCACTTCAGGTTCGCGGGGTCTCTCTCGCTGAACACGGGAATGACCTGGCCGTTGACGACCAGCGCGTTCTCGCGGCTTTCGATGTCGGCCTTGCAGCGGCCGTGCATCGTATCGTACTTGAGCATATAGGCAAGGTAATCGGCAGGGCACAGATCGTTGATGCCGACCACGTCGATCTCGGGATGCTCGAGGCAGGCACGGAACACCATACGGCCGATACGGCCAAAGCCGTTGATACCGATTTTAATAGACATAAAATGCGCTCCCTTTCGTTTTTACGGAATATATCAAATGTATGGCACATTTGGTATTATAGCATACTCTTTTTCAAATGCAAGTGTTTTTTCAAAAAATTTTCCTTTACACGAAAGTTCTTGTATTTTCGACAGGAGTTTGGTATTCTACTTATTATCTCACATTGCACATTGCGCTCATCGCGCTGCGGTACTTTTTTCCACACGAAAATCGCGCCGTCCTGCAAAGGATATGAACAGCTTTCCCAAAGGAGGCGCACTTTATGATGCCGCTTGACGAAAAAGACCTCCAGCTTCTGGCCGAGGTCCTGCCGAACGTTTCGGCCCAGCTCCGCTCCTCGATGGCGAACGTGTTTGCCGCGGCGAACCGTCTCGCGCCGGCGGAAGCGCGTGAGGCCGACCCCATGCTGGATAAAAATGCAGCCATTCTCACGATGAGCTGCCATCAAATGCTGCGTCTGGTCGGCAACCTCTCCGCCGCGAGCGAGCTGGTGCAGGGCGGACGCTTCCGGCTGTGCAACGGCGATATCGTCGGCTTCTGCCACGCGCTCTGCGAGCGTGCCGAGCCGCTTTTCGCGCTGCGCGGCGTCGCGCTGCGCTTTTCCGCCAGCCACGAGAGCCACACCATCGCATTCAACGCCCCCATGCTCGAGCGCGCGCTTTTGAACCTGCTCTCCAACGCGCTGAAATTCACGCCGGAGGGCGGCACGGTCAGCGTGCGCGTCAAATGCGGTGAGCGCCATGTTCAGCTCACCGTGGCCGACACGGGCCGCGGCATCGAGCCGGAGCGCCTTGCCCACATCTTCGAGCGCTATCTGGATACGGACCGCCTCGACCCCGCGCCGCCGCACGGTCTCGGCGTCGGGCTGTCCCTCTGCCGCCGCATCGCGCAGGGCCACGGCGGGATGCTCGTGGCGGAATCCGCTGTCGGTAAGGGCACGACCTTCACGCTCTCGCTGCCCAACGCCCGCTCGACGGATCTGTCGCTGTCCGACCGCCGCTTTGACTATGCCGGCGGCTTCGACCATGTTCTCATGGAGTTGAGCGACGCGCTGCCGAGCCGCGCGTTTCTGCAAAAATACCTGGATTGAGGAAATTTCTCTATGGCAAAAAGGGTTTTAGTCGGTATGTCGGGCGGCGTGGACAGCGCCGCCTGCGTCCTCCTGCTGCAAAAGCAGGGCTATGACGTTTCGGGCGTCACGCTGCGGCTGCACCATTATAAGGACCGCCCCGGCACCTGCGGCAGCGCCGACGACATCGAGGAGGCCGCGCGCGTCGCCGCGCAGATGGGCGTCTCCCACCGGGTGCTCGACCTGTGCGACCTTTTCCGCCGCGAGGTCATGGGGCATTTTGTCTCGGAATACTGCGCGGGCCGCACCCCGAACCCCTGCTTGGACTGCAACCGCGAGCTGAAGTTCGGCGCGATGCTCGACTGGGCGCTCGACCACGGCTTCGACTATGTTTCCACCGGGCACTACGCCCGCGTCGGCTTCGACGCTGCGTCGGGCCGTCACCTGCTCCTGCGCGGCGTGGACGCGCACAAGGATCAGAGCTATGTGCTCTACCAGATGACGCAGCGCCAGCTCGCGCATCTGCTGCTTCCCGTCGGCGAATACAGCAAGCCGGAGATCCGCGCCCTCGCCGCAGACTTCGGCCTTGAAAACGCGCAGAAGCCCGACTCGCAGGACATCTGCTTCGTTCCCGACGGGGACTATGTGCGCTTCCTGCGCGAGTTCGGCGGCGTCACGCCCGAGCCGGGCGACTTCGTCGATACGAGCGGCCGCGTCCTCGGTCGTCACCGCGGACTGGTCGCCTACACCGCCGGTCAGCGCAAGGGTCTCGGCGTGAGCGCCGACCGCCCGCTCTACGTCCTTTCCAAGGACGCGAAGCACAACACCGTGCTCCTCGGCGACGACGCGGAGCTATTTTCCTCCGCCCTGCTCGCCTCGCGCGTGAACTGGATCATTACGCCGCCCGCAGAGCCGCTGCGCGTCACCGCCAAAACGCGCTATTCCCAGCGCGAAAGCGCCGCGACCGTCACGCCGCTGGACGGCGGCGCGGTCCGCGTGGACTTCGACGAGCCGCAGCGCGCCATCACCGCGGGGCAGGCCGTGGTCTTTTACCGCGGCGACGTTGTCGCCGGCGGCGCGACCATCGACAAGGCTCTATAAAAACGAAAAACGCTCCGCCTGCGTTCCTTCCCTGAAACGCGCGGAGCCTTTTCTCACTTACCGTTCGCTGACGAACCAGTCGTCCACAAAGATCATGTCGTCCACGTCGCCGCGGACGCCCTGCCACTCTCTCATGCTCTCACCTCCCCGTGCCATACCATGCAGTATATGCGCGCAGCGGCGAAAGGTTGCACGAAAAAGGGCATTTGGGCAAAAGGAAACCATTGGTTGACAAAACGAAACACCCAGTTGGTGGCGCAGAACGGCTGTTTTTGCTAAGCTGATGCCATCAAAGCAAAGGAGAAAGCGCCCATGAAGCTATGTGAAAAACTCTATGAGCTCCGCCGCACGGCGGGCCTCTCGCAGGAGGAGCTGGCCGAACGGCTGAACGTCTCCCGTCAGGCCGTCTCCAAGTGGGAGAACGGCGCCGCCCAGCCCGAGCTGAGCAAGCTCGTGGAGCTCAGCCGTCTCTACGGCGTGAGCGTCGATGAGCTTTTGAGCCTTGAGGAGGCGGAAAAGGGTGACGCCAAGGCCGCCTCGTCTGTCGACGCTTCCACGCCCGCTCCCGCGCAGGAGACCCTTGCCGCGCTGAAGAAGGTTCGCCGGCAAAAGCTCCTTCTCGGCGCGGCGGCGGTCTGCCTCACCCTCGCCGTCGGTCTGGCACTCTACAATAACCACCGCGTCAAGCAGCTCGAGCGGCAGGTCAGCTCCCTGCAATCACAGATCATGAGCGTGCAGTCCAGCCTTTCCTCGCAGATCGCGGGCATCAGCAGCTCCGTGCGCGAAGCGATGGAGGAGAGCGCCACGCTGACCGCGCAGTTCGACTACACGGTCAAGCGCTTCGACCTGGACGCCTACACCTGCACGGTTGCCTTCGCCCTCCGGCCCAAGACGGTGCAGGAAGACCTTGCCGTCTCCCTCCGTCTCCGCTCCCTTGCCTCCGACGACGAAACGACCGCCGTCGTGCTGGTCCGCGACGAGTACGACGTCTACCGCGGCGAAGCCGTCCTCTCGATGAACGACAACGGCTTTGAGGCCACCGCCGCCTACGATACCGGCGGTGAGCGTCAGCTCGAGACGATTCGCGACCTGCCCGGCTTTGCCGACGAGGCGCTGCCGAAGCTCTATGAGGATCTTTCCTTCGGCTACGTCCTCAGCCGTTCCTATTCCGGCTCGGACATCCGGTGCAGCGTCAGGGGCTGGGAGGACGAGGACCACCGCACCGCGAACCTCTACCTCGGCGCTTATGATGCCGACGTCCGGTCCGCGTGGCTCGACTATCGGGTGGACGGAAAGAGCGCCGCGCAAAGCACGCTCCGGTTCATGGAGGTCGACGACGAACGCTCCGCTGTACTGTGGTGGATCAGCGACATTCCCGATGAGAGCACCGCCGGCTTTTACAGCATCTATGGCGCAGAGGGCGTGGAATTTGGCCTTCCCTACGGTGCGGAGCTGCAGGTCGTATTCCATGCGGAGCTGACCGACGGCACGCGGCTCTCGGCAATGCTCACGCGCGAGATAATGCCCTCCGCCAACAACAGCGCCGACGGCGAGAGCGAGACCACCGCCATGCCCATCATCCTTACAAAAGACTGAGCCGTTCAGAGAGCGCCGCCCGCGGGCGGCGTTCTTTTTTGCGCCGCTCGCGCCAAAGCGTCCAGGAAACGCGCCGCAGCCGTCCGAAATTTTGACGGAAAAAGGGCTTGCAAAGCCCTCGCGTTGTGCTATGATGAGGCCGAAACGAAGCGCGCGACGCGCGCATTTCCGAAAGAGAGGATGAGGAGAGCTTGTTGGAATTTTTAGAGCAGGAGCACATCAGCCCCGCGCTGCTCGACGGCGCCCGCGCCTACCGCGCACAATACCCCGCCGAGCCGGCGCTGCAGGGCCGCATCCCGCAGCCGCGCTATCATTATTATGGGAAAGAGGTCTGGGAGGCCGCCATCGCCGCGCTGCTGTGCGGCGAGAACCTGCTGCTCGCCGGCAGCAAGGCGACCGGCAAGAACGTGCTGGCCGAAAATCTGGCGCAGGCCTTCGGCCGCCCCGCGTGGGACGTTTCCTTCCACGTCAGCATGGATGCCGCCGGGCTCATCGGCATGGACACCTTTGAAAACGGACAGGTGACCTTCCGCCCCGGCCCCGTCTACCTCTGTGCGAAGCACGGGGGCTTCGGCGTGCTCGACGAGATCAACATGGCCAAAAATGAGGCTCTTGCCGTGCTGCACGCCGCGCTGGACTTTCGCCGCGCCATCGACGTTCCCGGCTACGACCGCGTGACGGTCGACCCCGCCGCGCGCTTCATCGGCACGATGAACTACGGCTACGCCGGCACGCGCGAGCTGAATGAAGCGCTCACCTCGCGCTTTGTCGTCATTCAGATGCCGCCCATCGCGGAGGACGGTCTGGATCGTCTGCTCGGCGAGGAGTTCCCCACGCTGGAAAAAAAGTACCGCGGACAGCTCGTGCAGCTCTTTCTCGACCTGCAAAAGAAGTGCGGGAGCGCGGAGATCTCCTCCAAGGCGCTCGATCTGCGCGGGCTTCTGGACGCGCTGCGCCTGATCCGCCGCGGCGTGAGTGCCGGTACGGCGCTCGACATGGGCATCACCAACAAGGCCTTCGACGCCTACGAGCAGAGCCTCATCCGCGACGTTATCGCCGCGCGCATCCCCGCGAAGCTCGACCGCAGCCGCCTGTTCACCGACTGATATGGAAACCGACAGCTACAGCGCCAACCAGCGCCGCGCCATCAATCTGGTCTGGACCGCCTGCGGCGACTATCAATTTGAGCCGCAGTTTCTTGCCCTCAAGGCCGACGGCACGCCGGACTTCTACATGAACTGCGTCATCGGTCTGGTCCGCAAGTGGCTGGGCGACGAGATGCCGCGCCGTCTCTTCGCCCTTTGGGCGGACGACACGCGGCGCTCCGCGTTCGACGACCTCGCGTGGCTCGCGCTGGAAAACGCCGTCTATGAAAAGGAGCTTCCCGTCCGTCCCGTGCTCACGGAGCTGCGCCGCGCCCACGCCGCAGAATTTTTTGCCTCGGAATATCAGCTCTCGCGGCAGGAGTGGATGGACAAGAACCAGCTCGTCTATTCGCTCCAGTCCGCCCGCTGGAGATCTGTCCTTGGGCAGAAGCCGCCGCTGCTCGCCCCGTGGGAAAAGGGACTCTCCGAGGCCCTCGCCTGCCCGGGCACGCTCGACGCGGACGATCTGGAGGCCGCCGTCCGCGCGGCGTTTGAGAAATACCTGCAATTTGACGGCACGCCCCATAAAAAATCACCGTTCCGCCTTCATTTCAGCGACCGCTGGGCGCCGCTGCTCACCAAGCTCCTGCCGGTCGAGATCGTCCGCACCGACGAGCTGACCGTCGGCCGCTCCGCGGTCGCCGGCGAGAACGGGATGGTGCGCGCGTCCAACGCGCTGCGCGCCCAGCTTCGCTCGAACGAGCGCGAAGCGGAGGATCACGACTACATCGAGCGCTGCTTCGGCCGCAGCCTCTATTCCCCGCAGGCGCTCGCGCGCATCGAGCAGCGCTGCTGCACCGGCGATCACCTCGGCTGCCATCTCTGGTTCACCCGCGGCGAGCGCGTGCCGGGCCAGCCCATGCGCGCCGACACGCAGCGTCTTTTCGAGCAGGCTGCCGAGCAGGCCAAGCGCAACCGCGCCGCCTACGTCCGCGACAGCGCACTGCATCAGAATGCTCTCCTGCGCCTGACGGAGCAGATCCGCAACTGTATGCTCATCCATCAGCAGCCCGAGGACATCCTCGCCCGCGAGGGGCGGCTGGACGGTACGCGCGTCTGGCGCGCGCCGGTGCTGCACGACAGCCGTGTCTTTCTCCGCAAGGATGAGGAGAGCCGCGCGGGCTTCACCGTCGACCTGATGCTCGACGCCTCGGCCTCGCGCCTGCACTGTCAGGAGAGCATCGCCATTCAGGGCTATCTTCTCGCCAAAAGCCTTGTCTCCTGCGGCATTCCCGTGCGCGTGACCAGCTTCTGCAGCCTGCGCGGCTACACGGTGCTGCGCGTTTTGAAGGATTTCGGGGACAAAAACGGCGAGCATCGCGTGTTCGACTACTTTGCCGCGGGCTGGAACCGCGACGGTCTGGCTCTGCGCGGCATGGGCGAGCTGATGAAATCGGCTCCCGCGGACAAGCACCTGCTGATCCTGCTCACCGATGCCAGCCCGAACGACAGCCATAAAATTCTCCCGAGCGGCAAAATTCCGCTCAGCCGCGATTATGACGGGCAGCCCGGCATCGACGACACCGCCGCCGAGGTCCGCGCCCTGCGCGCGCAGGGCATCCGCGCCGCCGCGGTGTTCATGGGCGAGAACA
>OGQM01001332.1_pt1 | contig 17581 bp, 11 predicted proteins | sample 1553191 | NCBI WGS metagenome assembly OGQM01 (sample SAMEA2579954, study PRJEB22360) | human gut metagenome | biome: human gut; feature: human-associated habitat; material: faeces | place: Denmark | collected 2008/2010 | reverse complement strand
GCCTCCGCCCTCCCCCGGGGGGGGGCCCCTCTCCCGGGCCAGCCTCTTCTGCAGCGGGAGCCTCTACGGGAGCTTCCTCAGCTGCGGTCTCCTCAGTGGCGGTCTCAGCCTGCTCGGCAACTACCTTTACAGGAACCTTGATCTCAACCTCCTTGTGGAAGTGTACGGTAGCCTCATAGTCGCCTACCTTGTGAGCATCGTGCATAGTGATGATCTTGCGGTCGATCTCGATGCCCATCTTCTTCAGCTCCTCAGCAACGGTGCTGGCATTTACAGAACCGTAGGTAGTACCCGTTGAAGACACCTTGGCGGTGATCACGAGAGCTACATCCTTCAGAGCCTCAGCACGCTTCTCTGCCTCAGCCTTGATGGCGGCGAGCTTAGCAGCCTGCTGCTTCATGTTCTCGGCCAGCTGCTTGCGTGCAGAGGGAGAAGCGATGACACCCTTACCCGTGGGGATGAGGTAGTTGCGGCCGTAACCGTTCTTTACGTTTACGATATCGTTCTTGTATCCAAGTCCGATAATATCTTCTTTCAGTATGATTTCCATTCTGCTACTCCTCCTTTAATTATTTCATCAAATCGGTAACATAAGGAAGCAGTGCGATCTGACGGGCACGCTTGATAGCCTGTGCCACACGACGCTGGTACTTCAGAGAGGTACCGGTGATGCGACGGGGAAGGATCTTACCCTGCTCGTTGAGGAACTTCTTCAAGAACTCAGCGTCCTTGTAATCGATGTACTTGATGCCACTCTTCTTGAAACGGCAATACTTCTTCTTCTTAGTGTCGATAGAAGGAGCGTTCAAGTAGCGAATTTCTGATTTCTTCTGCTCTGCCATGATTATGCCTCCTTTTTGTTTGCCCATTTAGCGCGACGCTTTACTGCGTAAGCAGCTGCATACTTGTCGAGCTTAACGACGATGTTACGAATTACTTTCTCATCGCGGCGGAAACCGGTGGTGAGCGTCTTAATTACTGAAGGCTCAGCGTTGAACTCAATCAGGAAATAGAAACCTGTTGATTTCTTGTTGATCGCATAAGCCATCTTCTTCAGTCCCCAGGCCTCTTCATTCAGAATCTCAGCACCGTTATCGGTGAGCAGCTTCTTGAATTTAGCGACCGTTTCCTTCGTCTGATCATCAGACAAAACGGGAGTCAAAATGAAAACGGTTTCGTATTGATTCATAATACTACTTTGTTGTGAAAAATTTATTATTTTGCAAAATGCGAGTGCAAAGGTACGAAAAATTCCTCAAATAATCTATTCTTTCTTTCTTTTTTCTTTTCTATTATACTTATTTTTCTTCTTTTTAACGGTCTTTGCGTGCATTGTGAGGAAGAAAATATCTATTTTTGCACCTGAAAGAAGAATATGGATTTCCGTAGGCTATCGTCATGAAGAAAATAAATTTTTCACGTCTGTACGCTCTGGTTCGCCGTCTTTCGGACAGATATCTGCATTTCGTCGGTCTGCCCGCGGTCTATTTTGGGGTGTTGCTCATGGCCGTCTCCTTTATTGTCGGCTGGAGCTCACATAACTGGATTATGGGTCTCTCTTTGATTTTTATAGTTGTCGGAATTATCGGCTACGTTCTTGGAGAGAAGCAGAAAAGCAATTATTAGATTTCTGGCACTCTAATGCTGAGGTGCCCTATTACGTCATGCCTGTTTCCAGGGGCTTATATCCAAGGAAACGGGAACGGCGCTCTGAATATAAGGTTATGAGGAGTGGCGGCCATCACCATGACGGCCAGTCAGGAACGTGTCCACAATAAGAATGTTCCTGCTCGTTTTGCGCAAGAAAAAAGGAGAACCACCTGAGCGGTGATCCTCCTTATAACATGTCTAACACTTAAACTTCTATGGTTTAATCCTCATCAGGTACGATCAGCTTGTAGCCCTGGCCGTGAATGTTGATGATCTCAATCTGATCATCGTCACGCAGGAGCTTACGGAGCTTTGTGATGTACACGTCCATGGAACGGGCGTTGAAGTAGTTGTCATCGATCCAGATGGTGCGGAGGGCGTCATTACGCTTGAGAATCTCATTGGCGTGTGAGCAGAGCAGTGCGAGCAGCTCATTCTCTTTCGTTGTCAGCTTGGTCGATTTCTCGCCAATGGTGAGCACCTGCTTCTGGGTGTCGAAGGTGAAGCGTCCGATCTTGTACATCGTGCTTTCCTTGTTCTTCTTACCCTTTACGCGACGCAGGATGGCTTCGATACGCTTCACCAGCTCCTCCATGGAGAAGGGCTTGGTGATGTAGTCGTCAGCGCCCTTGTCGAAACCTTCCAGCACATCCTCTTTCTGCACACGGGCTGTAAGGAAGATGATAGGCACCTGGGAGTTGATCTGGCGGATCTCTGATGCCAGTGTGAAACCGTCCTTCTTAGGCATCATCACGTCGAGCACGCAGATATCGAACTTGTCTTTCTGGAACTCACGGAAACCAACTTCACCGTCGGGGCAAAGCACGGCATCGTAGTCCTTGGCAATGAGATATTCACAAAGGAGTGTTCCGAGGTTTTCATCATCCTCACAAAGCAGAATTTTAACCTTGTCTTCCATAATCTTTTCTATTTTAAATTAATAATTTATTTCTAATCCTTGATAATGGGCAGCTTGATGGTAAATGTCGTGCCCTTGCCATATTCACTGTCCACCTTGATGTCACCGTTGTGCAGGTTGACCACCCGTTTGACATAGGCCAGTCCGAGCCCGAATCCCTTCACGTCGTGGACATTGCCGGTGTGTACGCGGTAGAATTTCTCAAAGATCTTCTTCAGGTCTTCCTTCTTCATTCCCAGACCCGTATCGCGTACGCTGAGGTAGAGATGCTGGTCGTCGTTCCATGTCTTCAGATAGACATCCAGCGGCTTGTCAGGCTTGCGGTATTTTACGGCGTTGTCCATCAGATTGAAGATCACATTCTGGAAATGCACCTCATCGACATAGATAGTTGATTCCACGGCTTCCACATCCACATAGACTTTTCCGCCGGTATGCTCAACGCGCAGGTCAAACGACTTGGCAATATTCTCAACCATCTCGTTCAGATCGAGCCGTTTCTTCTTGAACGAAGCTTTCTTGCGGTCGAACATGGACATCTGCAATACTTTTTCCACCAGGAACCGCAGACGTTTGGTCTCATCGCTTACCACTCCGATCAGGTGTTTCATCATCCTGTCGCTCTTGGGCACGCTGTCATCATTGAGCATCTGTGCAGCCAGTGAGATCGAGGCGATAGGCGTCTTCAACTCGTGCGTCATGTTGTTGATGAAGTCATTCTTGATCTCCGAGTAACGCTTCTGGCGGAAAATCGTCACGATGGTGAAGATGAACGTGATGAGCAGGATGAACGTGAACACCACGCTGGGGATCATGAAGCGGATGGAGGAGAAGATGTAACTGTTCACATCGGGGAAGTGAACGCTTACAACACCCATATTCGATGACGGATCGTTGCGGAAGAGCACCTGTTTGTAAGTCCATTCCGTACCTTCGTCGGTATAGTCGGGACAACGGTACACCTCCCGGCCGTCTTGTGTCGTCACGGTGAAGTGGTAGGGGATGTTGATGCCGTTGTTCATCAGTTCGGCTTTCAGGTCCTGGTCGAGGAGTCGGAAATTGATGCGCTCCTTCAATGGCTTGTCGGAAGCGGAGTAGAGCATGTTCATCAGCACCTCGTCAAGCAGGGCTTTCTGATAGACATAGCGGTTCTTTACGATCTCCTGCAGCGATTTGCTGGCGGCATTGTTGGAGTTGGGATCGTTCTTGAGGATCATGGCCTTGGGCATCTGTGCAGGCTTGATCATCATGGTCTTGGCCTTGAAGGAGGAGAACGCATTGTTCTGATTGCCTACGGGCGCCTGTTGATGGGTGGAGGTGTTGCCGACAGTGCCCGACTTGTGAGCGATCATCGTGGCTGTGTCACGACGGCCCTCACGGCGTGCACTGGCATTGACATCCTTCTCCAGATAGCGCAATGTCTCATTCAGCTCCAGGTTGCGGGAGGCCTGATAGAGGGCACGGTTGACACTCTCGTCAAACTGTTCCTTCTTCATGTTGGCCATCTCCTTGATGTAGGTGAGCTGCATGCCTAGCAGTATGATAAAGGATACGCCCATAAGTATGGCAACGGTCCAGATTTTTGTCTTCTTCATGTCGACAAAGGTAGGTAAAATCTTAATAGGTTAACATTTGTGTGTTAAGAAGTTCTCGCTAATTAACTAAATTAACCAACATACGAATATTTAGTTGATGTTTTAAACATATATTTCCGATATCTTATATCGTAAGGCTATATTATATGTCTGCAGTGATTTTATGCGGTATGTGTTTTATTGATTTTGCAGGATATCTTCGTCTGAATGTATAGATTCCTTATGGCAAATGTCGTGTTCCTCTGTCTGTGAGAGAACGAGCCGGCAGATGATGTCCTGCGCATAGTGACACAGGATCATAGTTCAATGATATATTGGTAGAATGATAAAAAAACAAGACACTCGCCGTATTCTTGAAAAATACAACGAGTGCCAAGATTTAATCCACTATATGATAATGCGTCAGACTAGTCTTCGTCCTTGGTCTCTGCCTCATGCTGACTGATGAGCTTCTGTTGCAGATCGTTGGGTATGAGCTCGTAGCTGGCAAACTTTGTAGTGAAAGAGGCGCGTCCGCCGGTGAGTGAGGAGAGGGCCACACTGTAGTTGGAGAGCTCTTTCAGAGGTATTTTAGCCTGCAGCTTCTGGTAGCCGGCCTCAGAGTCCATGCCCATGATGATGGCGCGGCGTCCTTGCAGGTCGCTCATCACATCGCCCATATAGTCGGCAGGAACGTATACCTCAAGGTCGTAGATCGGCTCGAGGATCTTCGGACCGGCAGCCTTGAAGGCATCGGAGAAGGCGTGGCGGGCAGCCAGCGTGAAGGAAAGCTCATTGGAGTCGACAGGGTGCATCTTTCCGTCGTAGACCACGACGCGTACATCGCGCGCATAGCTTCCTGTCAGAGGACCGCGTTCCATGCAGTCCATCACACCCTTGAGGATGGCAGGCATGAAGCGGAGGTCGATGGCACCGCCGACAACAGAGTTAATGAAGACGAGTTTTCCGCCCCAGGGCAGGTCTTTCTCTTCTTTCGACTTGATGTTCATCTTAAACTCCTGACCGCCGAAGTTGTAGCTCACGGGATCGGGCATGCCTTCTGCATAGGGCTCTACGATGAGATGTACCTCACCGAATTGTCCGGCACCACCGCTCTGTTTCTTGTGACGGTACTCGGCTCTGGCTTGCTTCGTGATGGTCTCGCGGTAGGGGATCTTCGGCTCTTCAAATTCCACATGGAGCTTCTCGTTGTTCTCCAGACGCCATTTCAGTGTGCGCAGGTGGAACTCACCCTGTCCGTGTACGATAGTCTGACGGAGCTCTTTGCTCTGCTCTACGACCCATGTCGGATCTTCCTGGTGCATTTTCAGCAGGGCAGCCATCATCTTCTCGGTATCCTGTGCGTTGGCAGCCTTGATGGCGCGCGAATATTTCGGATTAGGATATTTGATGAAGTTGAATCTCTGTTCTACGCTTTTTCCATTGAGGGTGTTGCCCGTCTTCACGTCTTTCAGCTTGACGGTGCAGCCGATGTCACCGGCGTCGAGCTGGTCTACGGGAATACGGTTGGCACCTGCTCCCGCATAGATCTGTCCGATGCGTTCCTTTGAGCCGCGGTCGGCATTGAGCAGGTCGTCACCCGGTTTGATCGTGCCGCTCATCACCTTAAAATAGGATACCTCGCCGATATGAGGCTCAATGCCGGTCTTGAAGAAGTAGATGCTCTCCGGGCCATTGGTGTCGGGAGTGACCTCTTCGCCACGTGTATTGCGTACTTTTGGCATCTCGTTTACAAAAGGCACTACATTGCCGAGGAACTCCATCAGGCGCTGTACGCCCATGTCCTTCAGGGCGCATACACAGAACACGGGGAAGATCGAGCGTGTCACCAGACCCTTGCGTATGCCTTCGCGCATCTCGTCCTCTGTCAGCGAGTCGGAGTCGAAGAATTTCTCCATCAAGGCATCGTCGTTCTCGGCAGCTGCCTCGACAAGAGCCTTATGCAGTTCCATGGCCTTATCCATTTCCTCAGCGGGGATCTCCTCGCGCTTTGGCTCACCACCACCTTCAGCCCATGTGAGCTTCTTCATGATGAGTACATCGATAAGGCTGTGGAAACCGGGACCCGTCTCCAAAGGATACTGGATCTGTACGCACTTATCGCCGTAGATCTCCTTCATCGAGTTGATGATGTTGTCGAAATCGCACTTGTCGGAGTCGAGCTGGTTGATGAGGAAGATCACGGGCTTTTTCAGCTTCTCGGTATAACGGAAATTATTCTGTGTGCCTACCTCGGGACCGTACTGGCCGTTGATGAGGATCACAGCCTGGTCGGTCACGTTGAGCGACGTGATGGCGCCGCCTACGAAGTCGTCCGAACCCGGGCAGTCAATGATATTGAGCTTCTTATTGTTCCATTCTACATGAAACACAGTGGGGAAGACCGAGTATCCATATTCCAACTCTACGGGGAAATAATCACTTACTGTGTTCTTGTTTTCCACCGAACCACGGCGTTTGATGATACCGGCTTCGTACAGCATACTCTCGGCAAGCGTGGTCTTGCCGCTACCCGCACTGCCCATAAGGGCAATGTTTTTAATTTCATTAGTCTGATATACTCTCATATAGATACGATTTTAAGAGTTAGTAATATTAATGATCCTGGTTGTTATTGTTTCATCTTTCGTTTGGCTAAAATAGTAAAAGTAGGGTTAACTTCCAAACGAATTGTAGGAAAAGTGGGCGAAATTTAATTTTATTTGTATTTTTGCACGGTGATAAGATATAAGTCATGGCAGGATTATACATTCATATACCTTTTTGTGCAAGCCGTTGTATTTATTGTGGATTCTACTCCACGACATTGCTCTCGCTGCGCGACCAGTATGTCGATGCCTTGGGCGAGGAGATGAGGATACGGGGCAGAGCTGCGCTCTCCACTATTTATATCGGAGGGGGCACGCCTTCCCAGCTGACCCATGATCAGCTTGTACGGCTGTTCACCTATATATATAATGTATATGATGTCGCTGAAGGGATTGAGGTCACGATGGAGTGCAATCCCGATGATATCCGTCCCGGAATGTTGGAGGGCTTGCCTGTCAACAGGGTAAGCATGGGTGCTCAGACGTTCAGCGACGGCCGTCTGCGGCTGTTGCACCGCAGGCATACGGCTGACGAGGTGCGCCGGGCTGTGGAGATCCTTCGTCAGGATGGCATTGCGAACATAAGCATTGATCTTATGTTCGGCTTTCCCGGCGAGACTTTGGAAGACTGGGAGCGGGATGTGGAGGCGGCCCTCGCACTGAAGGTGGAGCATGTCTCTGCCTACTCGCTGATGTACGAGGAGGGTACGGTGCTCTACCGGATGCTTCAGCAGGGAAAGGTGAGCGAGGTGGATGAGGAACTGAGCAATGCCATGTATTACCGGCTTATCGACCGGCTCACGGCCGCCGGCTATGAGCATTACGAGATTTCTAATTTTGCGAAGCCGGGATTTCGCAGTCGGCACAACAGCAGCTATTGGAACGATACGCCCTATGTCGGTGTCGGTGCCGCCGCTCATAGCTACGACCGGCTGACGCGCTCGTGGAATGTGTCGGATATCCGGGAATATATTATGGCTGTCGGGGAGGGCCGTCGGCCTTTTGAGAGTGAGACGATTGATGCCGGCACCCACTATGACGACTGCATCTGTACGGCGTTGCGTACGTGCGAAGGCATCGACCTGCGGCAGTTGTCATCGGCCGATCATGATTATCTTCTCGAGAATGCCGCGCCTTATGTGGGGCGCGGTCTGCTGGCCGTCACGGGCGATCATCTGCATCTCACCCGTGAGGGGATCCTGATCAGCAACACCATCATGAGCGATCTGATGCGTGCGGATTAACGGCTGAGGGCGTCATCCAGTGCGCTGATGCCTTTCTCCTTGTATTTTTGATACCAGTAGTTCTTGATGTCGTTGTTGATCTGTGTGAGTGGACGTTTGCCGGTCAGGTGCGGGCGGGCCATCTCACAGAGGAAGACGAAGACGACAAGGGCGACAAATGCCAGGGCTGTATCGATGTATTGGTTGCCGAAAGGTGTGATCTGCAGTATCAGGCTGAAAGGAAGGAAAGGGAAGATCAGGCAGGCCCAGTCGCCGGCAGTATTGTACTTTCCATACTGCGTCTTCTCCTCCGCGAGATGGCGCGGAGCGAGCTTGAGGAGACGTTTCTCATGTCGTTTCCAGTAGTCCATGAATTCTTGTTCCATATTTTTTAGTTGTATTTAATATAGTCTTTTCATCCAGCGCCATTGTATGACGCCGCGGGCGAGCAGATAGACGATGAAGGCACCCCATAGCACGTGGTTCGTGGGGAGTCCGAGGGCGTATAGTCCGAAGAAGAGGACAAAGAATATCACGGTGGCCAGACAGCTGGAGACCAGCATGCCGCGTGTGGCCGTGATGCCGATCATCACTCCGTCGTAGACAAAGGCGGCCATGCCCATGATGGGGACGAGGATCACCCATGGGAAGTAAGGCAGGAGGGCCGTCCGCACGTTGGGTTCATCGGTGAGGAGATGGGTGAAGGGCAGGCCGCCGACGGCATAGATGATGGTGAAGAGGATCGTCATGATCCAGCCCCAATGAAAGAGGCGGCTGACGGAAAGGCGGAAGGCTTTCGTGTCACCGCTGCCCCAGGTACTGCCGCAGACGGCCTCACCGGCAAAGGCGAAGCCGTCGAGGACATAGCTCACGAGGGTGTAGAAGGTGAAGAGCACCGTGTTGACACTGAGGATGACATCACCCTCGCGGGCACCGACGGAGGTGAAGAACAGGCTCACGGCTACGAGGAACACGGTACGGAGGAAGATGTCACGGTTGACGGTGAAGAATTTCGACCACGGCGTGGGTGAGCCTGCCGGCTGTCCTTCGGCATGGGTATCGACAAGCCGGATGTCCGCATCGTGCTGCATCTCGCTTTTCTTTCTGAGCATCGTGCTCTTCCGGTGTGCCATGGTGACCGACAGGGCAAAGCCGCTCCATTGTGCCACGAGGGTGCCGAGGGCCACGCCGGCAATGTTCATTCTGAGGAGGTAGACGAAGACTAGCGAGGCAATGATGTTGATGATGTTCTGTGCGATGGCCACGTAGAGCGGGGTACGGGTGTCCTGTGTACCGATGAACCAGCCGTTGAGGCTATAGAGTGCGAGGACGGCGGGTGCTCCCCAGATGCAGACCGAGAAATAGAGGTGGGCCAGTGGACGTACGCTGTCGGAGGGATGGATCACGGTGAGTGCTGTCCAGCCGAGAGGGATCTGCAGGGCAATAAGTGCCAGCCCGAGTCCCAGTCCGAGAAGCAGTGCACGGCGGAGGAGGCGGCGCACGTCATCCCAGTCCTCACGTCCCCATCCCTGTGCGGTGAGTCCGCTTGTCCCCATGCGGAGAAATCCCAGCAGCCAGTAGAGCACGTTGAAGATCATGCTGCCGACGGCGATGGCAGCGATGGCCTGTGCTGAACCGAAGTGGCCTACGATGGTCAGGTCGACGAGGCCCAGCAGGGGCACCGTGATGTTCTGGACGATGGAGGGCAGGGCCAGATGGAGTATTTTCTTGTCGATAGCTTGCATGTCTGTGTTTCCTGTTCTTTTGAGTGGGCAGGGGACTGCCACGGATCTTGTCCGTAGGCGTTATCTCGTCAGTGAGAATTTGATCGATAGTCCGAAGTCCTGCGTAGTCGTGGGATACGAGCTTGATGTGAGCAGAGGGGTGTTCGTCTGCCGGTCGAAATAGAAGCTCAGGGTGAGGAGCCGGGAGAGGGTGTAGTCCGCGGTGAAGGAGAGCTTCAGGGCGTTATTGCCGCTCGATGCCGTCGAGGTGGCGGTGGCGATGTCGCGTATGAGGGCGGCCTGTCTGCGGAAGGAGAAGTCGAGGCGGAGGTTGAGATCACGGTTCACGCCGTTGGAGCGTGTGGTGGTCTGGGTCGTTGTACCCGATTTCTTGTTAGCGGCTCCTTTTATCTTTTTGGTTGCCTTCCTGCCGAAGATATTGAAGTTGTTGATCTTATAGCCCATTCCTATCACCCAGTCCTTCGAGGTCGTCTCGGCAATCTGGATACTCGTCATGGAGAGGGAGAGCACACGTGTCTGCCGGTACTCCAGTGAGGTCGTGAGGTTGTTGTTGAAAGTGAGGTCGATGCCGAGGAGGGGCGAGAACGACTCGTTGATGGATACGGTGGAGATGTTGTACATCGACGAGGGTGTGGGAAGACCTGTCGTGGCATTGTTGACGAAGCCGAGGTCTCCGCCTGCCCCCATCAGTCCTACGAATGTCGAGTAGCTCTGGTAGGCGCCTACGGCATAGATACATTTGTAGGAATGGGTCAGGTTCACCGACTTGAAGATGTCGGCAAAGAGGGGTATGCGTGACAGGCCGCTGTAACGCAGGGTCCAGTTGGGCAACATCTTCGACAGAGCGGGGAAGAGGCTCAGTGAGCCGCCTCCGGCGGTATAGGCCTTGAGGAAGGCGGGCACCATGACGTCGGCGGAATAGGCGTCCACCGTACCGTTGGCCGTGTCGAAGGTCGGGCCTGCCAGTGTCGTTCCGGCAGGATATTTAACGCCGGCGTAGCGTTGCTCCACCCGTTGACGGAACGATTCGAGAGACTTCACGAATTTGTCGAATGTCTTGCTCTTGTAACCGTCCGTGGCGTTGCCCATCGACTCGAACGCCGATCCGATGGCGATGGTCGTCATGTTGAATGTGCCGCTCTGGGTCGTCGGCATGCCCTCATACATATATTGTATGCTCTTGGCTGTCTGCTGGGTGCGTGAGGCTGTGAGGTCGATCTTCAGATCCTTCACGGGCTCGAGCACGGCTTTCAGCTGCAAGTCCTCGGTGAGGTTGGTTGTCGCAGGCGAGGCCGCGCCGTTGTCGGTGACGAGCCATCCCCGCTCGTTGGCTTTGGAGATGTAGTCATCGCCTACAGTGCCGAAGGCGAAGTCGAGACCCGGCGAGAACACGTTGTCGAGGCGCGTCTGTCCGAAGATATTGCCGATCATAGGTCTGAAGCTTGGCAATGCCAGGGTGTACTGGTTACGGTAAGAGATGTTGACGGAACGTAACATCATGGCCACACGGGCGACGGTCTGTGCGGTCTTGTACCAACCTTTGTTCTCCAGCGGTTCCTTGGCCGTGACGGTGAGCTTGAGTTTCAGTGTCGTGTCCAGGCGGTTGGTGATCTTGATCTTATTCTGGTCTATCTTTTTGTATTTCAGTTTGAAGGCCTTCCCATCGGCAGTCTTGGCCGTGACGATGATCCGCTTGGTCTTTTTGTTATGGCTGACCACCAAGGACGTGTCGGGCTTCAGGGTGATCTCTTTCTCGAAGCTGTTCTTGTTTTTCGGGAGTTGTGCCTTCTGGTCTTCGGCTTTCTGGTCTGCCTTGGATTGCTTGCCGTTCGGATCACGCACCGATCGTGAGGACGGTCTTTGGGTATTACGCAGCGGCGTCTTTCTGTCCCTGTTCCTGTTGGCAGCTGTCTTGTCAAAGCGCTCGTTGGCCTTCTTGAGGAAGGGTATGTGGTTATAGAGCTTCACGAGATCGAAGGAGCCCGTGAGGTTGAGTTGCCGTGTGGTGTTGATGGAGTTGCCCACCTCCACCGAGTCTTCTGTATCTTCGCTTCCACGCACCCAGTTGTATGTGGCGTTGTAGGTACCGTTGACGTTCACCCAGTTGAGTATCGGGATGAGCTGGAGGGGCGGCTGGTAGGAGAGGGAGAAGGTCTGCTGATAGTCGAGCGGTGTACCCATGTGGAGGATGCTCTGCCATACGGAGTCCTTCCATGCGTCGTAGCGGTCGGGGTAGAGGTCCTTGTTGACCGGCGTATAAGGCTCTTCGATCTCCGCGTTGGTGGCACTCTGGAAGTTCATGTGCAGATTCTTCGTGAGGTCCCAGCGAAGGGTGAATTCGCGGTTCCAGAGGAATTGCGAGTTCCATGTGACGGGCAGCGAGGTGTTGTCCATCGTCTGCAGGTCGCGCTCCTGCAGCTCATAGTAGGTACGCGACAGCTCCGTGTTGAAGCCGATGTTCTGCGGCAGCCAGTTGAGCCCGAAGCGCTTGGCGATGTCGAGCCATTTGCTCTTGTTCTTCAGCTTCTTGAACGGTTCCCAGGCCTTGTATGAGGGCGTCCAGTTATAGTTCATGCCGCCGCGCCATTGGTCGTTGTTCTCATACACGGTCGTCTCGCCCTGAGTATGCTCATGCGAGTGGGAGTAGGAGAAGGAGAAGTTAGCGGGGTCGTAGGGCATGGGATGCCGTTTGGTGGCAATGCCTACGCGGACGTTGGACAGGGAGAAGTTGGTCTGGATCGTCTTGGTCACCGCGATGTTCTCTATCGAGTCGCGCTCTGTCTGCGAGGCTGCGGCATCCAGCGCGTCTTTCAGGCGGATATCGGTGTCGAGCGGATTGTACTTGGGCTTCGACACGTTCTTCGTCATGCTGTAGTATAGTGGGATTGACACTTTCGCCTTGTCGGGGAAGAATTTTCCCAATTCCAGGCTGGTAGTGACGGACATCGAGCTCTCGTCGTCCTGTGTGCGGTCGTTGATGCCGCTCTCCAGTCCGCCGAAGCCCTGGCTTACATAGCGTCCCTGCACGTTGACCGATCCCATGTCGGAGAGTTGGACATTGAGACTGCCCTGTGCTGCCCAGCCGCCGGAGTTGTTCTGTCCGAGCAGTCGCAGCTCGTTGACCCACACCTCACCCGATTTGGTCGAGGATGAGAGGTTACGTACGCCGATCATCATCACCTTCACCTCGCCCAAGGTAGGATTACCCATCACGGTCACCTTGTTCTGCGGATGGTCGGCATCGTAGACCGAGTAGGCACGTGTGAAGGAGGCCGAGCCGTTGGAGCGGGCCCGGTTGCGCTCGTTCTTCACTGTGGTGAGGAGAGACAAGGGGATCTGGAGCATGTTCTCCTCCGGCCATACTTTCGTACGGTCGAGGGCGGAGTTGTTGTTGTATGTTCCGGCAGGCGTGAGCTTGAGGGGAATTTCGTATTCGTAATAGTTGTTGCGGTAGTCGCTGCCCAGGCGTACGAAGATGGCGAGCTGGTTGTCTTCGAGCAGCGTCGTGTTCTGCTCCAGGGCATTGGCATGGACGAACATTTGCAGGTTTTTGTATTCGCGGATGTCCAGCGTGGTGTTCTTGTACACGCTCTTCGACTCTCCGGGCGAGAGGGTCGACACATTCAGCTGCAGGGCCTGCTCGTCGCTCTCGGTGAGCTGCGGCTGTGTGGGGTCCTGCACCTGTGAGATGCCGGGAGGGATGACATAGTTGACCGGCGTCTTGTTGTTGTTCTCCTCGTAGGTGACGGCGGCTGTGGTGAGCTCACCGGTCTGTGCGGCTGCACCGTCGAGATTCTGGTCATAGATGCGCCATGTGCCGCGCACGAGGTCGAGCGTGGCAAAGCGGAGGATGATGGGTGCGGGACAGCCCGTGACGAACATGCGCATGAAGCGGATGGAGGAGAGGTCGGAGATAGAGCCGACCTTGCTCTCATACTGGTCCACGGGGATGCGGAAGAGGTACCAGTTGATCTGTCTTTTCTTGCCGTTGCGCAGCGTGGGTTCTGTCTCGCGCTTGTCAACGATGAAGTTGCGTCCGACGACGAAGTCCTCGGGACGCAGCGACACGTGGTATTGATAGTAGCGCTCATATTCGTTGAGCGTATAGTCCTGGTTGATGTCCTCCACGTCGGGCGTGCTCTTGTAAGAGGTGTCGTAGCCTTCGGTCTGGTCTTCCGAGGCGGGGGAGTTGCCTTGCGGGTTGTTGATGTATTTGTAGCGGCGCAGGATGGAGGCGCGGATGTTGTCCCAGTCCGATCCTCTGAAATAATGGTAGTCGTCATGGGCGGGATCGTTGTAGAGTGAGTCCCATACGGCGGCGTTCACCTTTCCCTGCAGCTGGGAGAGGTAGTCTTGGTAGCTCTCGAAAGTACGCTCTTCCTCGTCGGTGAGACCGTTGAGACCCACATCCTGCAGGGCACGGCTGCCACTGGTGGTGGCGAAGGCATAGGTCGTCGTGGCCTGGGTCGGGATCTTTCCCCATTGGGTGGTGACATACGATGTCGAGCCGTCGACGGGCAGGCCGCTCTCATAGAATTTCTTGCCGTCGTGGAGGACATCCTCGCTCACCTCGCCGAGGTTGAAGTAGAGGTCGCCGCTGCGTTCTGCTCCCGGTCCGAGTCCCACGTCCTGTGAGCCGTAGTCGGTGATGTCCATGAAGGGATCCATCATCCAGAACTCCACATATTCGATGTTGGCCGTCTCGAAGTCGTTGGTGTCGAGCATGCGCATCATGCCGCCCCAGTGCTGGGTGGGGTTATTGAGCTTGCCCGTCATGGTGAGGTCGGGGTTGAAGTTGTAGGGACCCGGCTCCGAGGGATAGTAGGCGAGGTTGAGTACCGAGAGGGTGGATGTCGATCCGTTGTAAGTGTTGATGTCGCGGTTGGGGAAGATCTCACGCGAGTAGACGGCGCGGACATAGGGATTGCTCAGCTGGTCGAGGTCGCTCTTGATGTGGGAGGGGGTGAGGGAGGAAGAGCGGTTGGTGAACAGCGGGTCGATGGTGTACCAGGCGAGGAGCGAGCGGTTGTATCCGCTGCGCAGGGTTGTCTTGTCGGTCGACTCGGGGAACATCGAGGGGACGGACGAGAGTACCCACTGCGTCGGCGTGAGGATGCTGATCTTATCGGTCGACGACTCGAAATCGTCGAGATAGGAGGCGTGACTTTGCGTGCCGCTGGCCTGGCCGGCGATGAGCTGTGCGAACTCTCCGGTAAGGGTGATCTGTGAGGGCTGTGTGAGATGAAGGCCCGGCAGTTTGTCGAGGAGGTTGGTGAGGGCCTGCGACTCATGCTTCCAGTTGAGGTTAAGGCCCCACAGGGTATTGCTCACGGGCTCGTTGCCCATGGCCACCTTCGTCGTCAGGCTCTGTTCGTAGAGGTGCTGCAGCGTACCTGAGAGCTGGAAGTTCTTGGAGAAGTCGTACTCCCAGTTCATGCCGAACATCGTCTTGCGTTCCTGTGAGAAGTCACTCTCGCTTTCCAGGCTGACGTTCACGGCGGTTCCTGCGTCGAGGATGCTCTGGTTGAGGATGGTCACCTCGCCGGCCGAGTAGTCCACGGAGTAGTCGGTACCTTCGGTGAGGGTGACGCCTCCCGCGGTCACGGTGACCGATCCCTGCGGCACGTTGTAGGCACCCAGGGAGATGACGTTGGCCGATGTTCCGCGGTATTGGCCGGTCAGCTGGAATTTGTCTTTCTCCGCGATCTGCTTGGCAATGGTCTTGGTGGAGTCGTATAGTTCGGTGAAGGCATACTGGGCCGCCTTGTCGGCCGCTACGTTGTGGCTGACCAGATAGTCGTAGAGTGCCGATCCGAAGGGCTCCGCCTGTGGCAGGTAGATGCGTCCGTTGGAGACGGTATAGCCTTCTACATAGTCGAAATATCCGTTGGCGTGGGCCTTGTTGTTGTTGTCCAGACGGTCGGCGCCGATGACGCGGAGCAGCGGGGTGCTCTTCACCTGTGGCTCAGGGATATACGACAGATAGACGCCGGTGGTGTCGCTCTGGTATTTCACGTCGAGTCGGAAGTTGTCTTTCTCGACGGAAGAGGCGAGATAGTAGACATTCTTCATCATCAGGTCCCAGTTGCCCTGTTGCGGGGTGTTGCTGGTGTTTTTCAAGGATTTTACGAAGAGGGCCTGGCCGGTGTTGGTCACGTCGGAGGCGAACTCACCCACCTGATAGGTGACGCCGCCGTAGGTGTATTCATAGGCGATGCCGAGCACCTGGTCGGTCTGCAGGGAAGAGCGCAGGGAGATCGTGCCGAGTGCTTGGTTGACGGTATATTCCGAAGAGGAGAGCAGACGGGCGCTCTCCACCTTTTCAAAGTCGGTGCCGCCGGTCAGGCCGGCCGCCTGCAGGATAGAGGAGGTCTGGTCGATGTTACGGGCATCGGCATATTGGGTGGTGAGGGCCTGGTATTCGCTGTTGGCGGCATTGGCGGGAGCGGGTGAGCCGTTGAGGGTCCACATGGGATTGCTCACCTGGGTGTTCTCACCCAGATCGGTGAGGGCGACGATGTCGCGGGTGTTGTTGGTCGATCCGGTCTTGTTGGTCACCCAGATCTCCACACGCGTGATGTTGACGCCGGAGCGGACCGACGGTAACGTCTTCATCCAGGCATCGTAGTGGGTGCGGAAGAAGTGGGAGAGGAAGAAGTGACGGTTCTCCTCATAGTTGGCGGCGTCCAGCTCAAAGGCCGTCGTCTGCTTGCCGCCTTTTGAGGAGACGCTCTTTGAGGAGCTCTTCTTCTGTGAGGCGACAAGCTGGAGCTTCAGCTTGCCGAACTGCAGGTCGGTGCGGATACCGAAGAGGGAGGTGGCGCCTTGGATGAGGGAGGAGTTGGAAGGGAAGCTGACGTTTCCGGCTTCAACGAGCTTGATGATCTCGTCTTCCTTGCCGTCGTATTTCAACTTCATGTTCTGCGAGTCGAAGTCGAAGGTGGCGTCGGTATTGTAGTTGAGGCCGAGGTTGACCTTGTCGCCCACCTTACCCGTCATGTTCAGGTTGATCTTCTCGTCGAAGTCCATCGTCGTGGTCTTACGGCGGCGTATGGGGAGAGACGGATTGTCGATGTTCTTTATCGTGGCGCCGAATTTCAGTTCGGCGCTACCTTGTGTCTTGATTCGCACTCCACCGGGACCGAAGATCTTCTCTGCGGGACCGAGGTCGAAGTGCATGTCGGTAAAGTCGAACTTGTCCTTGCCTTTCTGTTGGTAGATCTCGTCGTTCTTGGTGCGGTAATAGGCATCTCTCCAATGCTTCTCGCTCCATGCCATGTATTCCTCGGGCGTCATCATGATGGGCGCGGCCACGTAGGTCGTGCCGATCTTCGTGCCGATGATGTAGCGGTCGATGGAGTCGTTGTACACCACCTCGTATTTCAGTCCCTCCGGCCGTCGCAGGTCCATGGCGTTTTGTTCCAGGTCGTCGTAGGTGATGGGGGTTGTCCGTTGGATTTTCCAGCGGGGATTCAGGAGCGAGTCGGGGATGGTGTCGTCATTGCTCAGAAGCGGCTGTGCCTGGGCCGTGATCTTCGTCTTCATGGTGTCGGCCTTTTGGGGAGTATCCTCTGTGGCAGTGACGGCAGGCAACACGACAGCCCGGCTGACGACGGCGGTCGTCAGCAACAGTAAGAACAGGATATCGTGTTGGTGGAATTTCAATACACTTCTTTTTTATTTGATGCGTTTTAGTGCTTCCTTGATGACTTGCTCAACGGGCAAGTCAGGACTTTCCGTGAGGATGGCGGTGACGATCTTGGCCGAGGGAGCGGGTGAGAAGCCGAGCATGGTCATGGCGGCCACGGCTTCGTCGCGTACGCCGGAGTTGATGTTGGCTGTTGCTGTCGGCGTGCCGCTG
>OGQM01001310.1_pt1 | contig 17742 bp, 18 predicted proteins | sample 1553191 | NCBI WGS metagenome assembly OGQM01 (sample SAMEA2579954, study PRJEB22360) | human gut metagenome | biome: human gut; feature: human-associated habitat; material: faeces | place: Denmark | collected 2008/2010 | reverse complement strand
TTCTTTATTTTTAAATGGTTTTCTAATTTATTAGCAATATAGAACATAAACAGGATGGATTTATGGTCGTTTATGGTAGGTGGGCTTTACAAATTGACAGATAGACGATGGATTTTCGACAGGCGTCCCTTTTGGCACAATATTTGCTACTTGCAGGGTGTCGATTATAATAACACTACAATAATGCAACAAGGAAATATCGGGGTTACTACCGAGAACATCTTCCCCGTCATCAAAAAGTTTCTCTATTCAGATCATGAGATTTTCCTGCGTGAGATGGTCAGCAATGCCGTCGATGCAACGCAGAAGTTGAAGACACTGGCACAGAAGGGTGACTTCAAGGGTGATTTAGGCGACCTCACCATCCATGTGAGCGTGGATAAGGACAACAAGACCATTACGATCAGTGACCGTGGTCTGGGCATGACGGCCGAGGAGATTGACAAGTACATCAATCAGATCGCCTTCTCGGGCGTGACCGACTTCCTCGACAAATATAAGGACGAGGCCAACGCCATCATCGGACACTTCGGCCTCGGATTCTATTCCTCGTTCATGGTGTCGGACAAGGTGGAGATCGTCACGAAGAGCTATCAGGACGGCAGCAAGGCCGTGCGCTGGAGCTGCGACGGCACACCCCAGTTCACCATTGACGACGCAGAGAAGGAGGACCGTGGATCGGATGTCATCCTGCACATCTCTGACGACTGTGCCGAATACCTCGACAAGGTGAAGATCGGCGAGCTGCTCAACAAGTACTGCAAGTTCCTTCCCGTGCCCGTGGCTTTCGGCAAGAAGACTGAATGGAAAGACGGCAAGGAAGTGGAGACTGCCGAGGACAATATCATCAATAGCGTGGAGCCGCTCTGGACAAAGAGCCCGTCGTCGCTCAAGGATGAGGACTACAAGAAGTTCTACCGCACGCTCTATCCCATGCAGGAGGAGCCGATGTTCTGGATCCATCTGAACGTGGACTTCCCGTTCCACCTCACCGGTATCCTCTATTTCCCTCGAATCCACAGCAATATCGAACTGCAGCGCAACAAGATACAGCTCTATTGCAACCAGGTGTTCGTCACCGACCAGGTGGAGGGCATCGTCCCCGACTTCCTCACCCTGCTCCATGGCGTGATCGACTCTCCGGACATCCCTCTGAACGTGAGCCGCAGCTATCTGCAGAGCGACGCCAACGTGAAGAAGATCTCCACCTATATTACTAAGAAGGTGGCCGACCGTCTGCAGCAGACCTTCAAGGACAACCGTCAGGACTATGAGAAGAAATGGGACGACCTGAAGCTCTTCATCCATTACGGCATGCTCTCGCAGGAGGACTTCTACGAGCGTGCCAAGGACTTCGCCCTGATGAAGGATGTCGAGGGCAAGCATTTCACCTATGAGGAGTACAAGACGCTCATCAAGGACAACCAGACCGACAAGGACAGCCAGCTCGTGTACCTCTATGCTACGAACAAGGACGACCAGTACAGCTACATCAAGGCAGCTCAGGACAAGGGCTACTCCGTGCTGCTGCTTGACGGCCAACTGGACGTGCCGATGGTGTCGATGCTGGAGCAGAAGCTGGAGAAGAGCCGCTTCGCACGTGTGGACGGTGACATCATCGACCGTCTGATCGTGAAGGAGGATCAGAAGAAGGTGGAGCTGGACAGCGATGACCGCGAGAACCTTACCGAGACCTTCCAGAGCCAGATGCCCGTGATGGACAAGGCTCAGTTTGTCGTAGACGTGGAGTCGCTCGGCGAGACGGGAAAGCCGGTGGTCATCACACAGAGCGAATACATGCGCCGTATGAAGGAGATGAGCCAGTTCCAGCCCGGCATGTCGTTCTACGGCCAGATGCCCGACACCTATACCGTAGTGCTCAACGCCGACCATCCGCTCGTGAAGCGTGTGCTCGAGGACGAGAAGGCCAAGACGGCTGACGCCCTGAAGCCCGTCGTCAGTGAGCTGAAGGGACAGCAGGCACGCCTGGCAGCCCTGCACCAGAGCCAGAGCAATAAGAAGCCCGAGGAGCTCACGCAGGAGGAGAAGGACGACCTGAAGAATACGGAGGCTGCCGTCAACACCCAGCGCGACAAGAAAAAGGAGATCATTGCCGGCTATGCCAAGGACAACAGCATCGTACGCCAGCTGATCGACCTGGCCTTGCTCCAGAACGGTATGCTCAAGGGCGAGAGCCTTGAGAAGTTCCTCCAGCGCAGCGTGGACCTGATCAAGTAATATTCGGAAAGGATGAGGTACAGACCGTCGGGACGCACACGTCGCGTCCCGCACGGAACGGGAAGAGACGGATGCCGTCGTGCCTTCCCGTCCGCGGAAGGGCCGGGGAGAGGGAGGCCGTCAGGGACAGAGCTTTCCCGCCAGGTGCCTGATAAAGAAATAGTTTATAATACAATGACCCGAAACGAACGGTATCAATTTATCACGGAGTATTTTCGGGCTCCCCAGCCGCACGTAACAACCGAACTGGAGTTTTCCACTCCCTTTCAGTTGTTATGTGCGACATTGCTTTCTGCCCAATGCACCGACAAGCGAGTCAACATGGTGACACCGGCGCTGTTTGCCCGCTATCCCTCCTCGAAAGAGATGGCACAGGCCACACCGGATGACATCCTGGAGCTGATCCATTCTGTCAGCTATCCCAACAGCAAGGCCCGCCATCTGGTGGGCATGGCCCAGAAGCTGGAAAGTGAGTTCGGAGGAGAGGTGCCCGACGATCCCAAGCAGCTGATGACGCTGCCCGGCGTAGGACGGAAGACTGCCAACGTCGTGGAGGCCGTGTGGTTCGGCAAGGCGGTCATGCCTGTCGACACCCATGTCTATCGGGTGTCACACCGGCTCGGCCTGGTGCCGAAAACTTGCAACACGCCACTGAAGGTGGAGGAATATCTAGTGCGGAATTTTACGGAGGAGGATGTTGCCAATGCCCATCACTGGCTGCTTCTGCACGGCCGCTATATCTGCAAGAGCGCCCGCCCGCTGTGCGACAAATGTCCCTTTGACAGCTTCTGCCCGAAAGAACTGGAAGACAGCAAGCTCTGAGAGACGGGGACGTGACGGGCCGGAGGGCATCGGCGCGCCAGTGGCACAAGGATCGAACAAGACATTATCCTTTCGTAGTTAATCTGTTGTAATATAAAAGATTATGGATTCAGTAAGAATACTTAAATTCCTTAAGGACGTGGCTGCCAACAACTGCAAGCCCTGGATGGATGCCCACCGTGACGAATATCTGGCTTGCAGGTCTGAGTTTGAGAAGGGCATTGCCGACGCCATTGCCGCCATCGCCCAATTTGATACCTCTGTGGCTCATCTCACACCGAAAGACTGCATATTCCGCTTCAACCGCGACACCCGCTTCTCGCAGGACAAGGCACCCTACAAACGCCACTTCGGCGCCTACATCTCCGCACACGGCAGAAAGGGGCTGCACGCAGGCTACTACATACACCTGCAACCGGGCAACTGCCTGCTGTCCGGTGGTGCCTATTGGTTGCCGACGCCTATCCTCACCGCAATGCGCAATGAAATCATGGGGAACATAGACGAATGGCGACAGGTGGTGGAGAACGGCAAGTTCGTGAACTATTTCGGATATGTCGGTGAGGGAGAGTGGTCGGATGACGCGCCTTCAGCCAAGGGATTCGGAATTGCCCACCTAAAGACGGCACCGAAGGACTTTCCCCGTGACTATGAGTTCATCGACTATCTGCGCATGAAGGACTATTGCGTGTGGCACCGTGTGCCGGACGATTTCTTCACGGGCAGCCAATGGCTTACGGCCATGACGGATATCTTCCAGACGGCCAAACCGATGATGGACTTCACCAATAATGTCATTGATGACTATGAATAAGGTGATATGATAGAAATGGTAAAGAAATAGAGACTGAAAAACTTTATTTTCTCAATTAAATCGCTTATCTTTGCAAATAAATTGATAAGATACGCGTATGGGGAAACATATACTCGGAATAATTCTGTTGGCTGCTTGTCTTACAGGAGGCGTCATGCCTGCTGGGGCTGTGCCTGCCGTGATGATCGTTGAAAATGATCCTCAGGTCGTGTCCATTCGTCTTACAGACAATGATCTGCGTATCACGGGAGCTGCAGGCGAGATGTTGCAGGTCTACAATGTCGCCGGAGTACGGGTGATGACCGTAAAGATAGACAGCTCAGACAAAACGTATAACCTCAATCTGCCTAAAGGCTGCTACATCGTCAAGGTGGGTAAAATCGTAAGAAAGATTTCTATTGGATAGGTCTTGAAGTTCTCAGCACTTATTTTGCTTGTTCTAGTCCTTGTGGCGTTTGGCATGGGATCATGCTCGGACAAGGATACAAACCCCAATCGTCAGCTCTCCTTAGACGCTTACGAGGAGATGGATTCGGCTGCCTTCCGGATCCATTCCAAGCGGATAAGAGAGGAAGTGGAACGGTTGGCATTGATGGATGATGACTCTACCTTGGCTGACTCGTGGGTGCGAGGTTACTATCTGGATAAGGGTAAGCTGGTGTGGATCAACCGCTTAGGCATAGACGGACGTGCCGACACGCTATTGGAACGGCTGACTGATGTCACTCGGATGGGATTTAGCCTTTCAAAGTTCTGCGTGCCTCAGATACAGCGCGACCTGCAGCGTCTGCGTACACTTGATTTTGATGATAGCACCAACTCGATAAACTGTGTGGCAGCGCGTCTGGAATACCATCTGTCGAAGGGATTCCTGCGTTATGCCGTTGGCCAACGCTACGGATATGTCAATCCCCGTTTTCTCTTAAATCATCTGGATGTACTGAACCGCTCGAACGGACGGGTGTCCTACCGGACTCTTTTTGACCTGCCGATAGAACGTCCTACCCGTGCCTTTCTCTATCGTGCCTTGGACAGGGTGGGAGAGCGCCGTCTGGAGGCTTTCCTCGATTCCATGCAGCCACATGACAAACTGTTGGCACAAATGCAGGAGGAGCTGAACAACGGCAGCGGGCGGCAATGGGACCGACGACTCCTGTTGGTCAACATGGAGCGCCGTCGCTGGCGGATGGATGACACACCACAGAAACATCAGAAATATATTCTTGTCAATCTGCCTTCCTATCATCTCGAAGCAATTGACGGAGACAGGGTGCTGAGTATGAGGATAGGATGTGGTACGCTGAAGACCAAGACACCCCTGCTGCAGAGCATGGTGGAACGGATGGATGTCAATCCGCAGTGGATCATTCCCATGAGCATTGTAAAGGAGAGCGTCGCACCCCATGCTGGCAACCGTGGTTACTTTAGAAGCCGTCATTATTTCATCCGTGAACGGGCGACCGGCAAGGTCGTTGATCCTGCACTTGTAGGAGCGGGAGCACTGATGAGTGGTAACTACAGGGTGATCCAAGAAGGGGGCGCACACAATTCTCTTGGAAGAATCATCTTTCGCTTTAAGAATGATTTCTCGGTCTATCTTCACGATACTTCGTCACGAGAGGTGTTCTCACGCGAGGATCGGGGAGTGAGTCACGGCTGCGTGCGTGTGGAGCGACCCTTCGACCTGGGAGTGTTCCTTCTGGGTGACTCTACATCGTTGACGGTGCAGAAAATACGGTATTCGATGATGGCGGACGTGTCACCGGTCGGTAAGAAATATGAGGAGCTGCCACCGGAGCAAAAGGCCGTGGCCGACACGCTGAAGCGAAAGATGCTCATCGGATCGGTCAAGGTGAATCCGCGCGTACCTATTTATATATATTATTACACGCTGTATCCCGACCATGATGGCGTGATGCGTACCTATAATGATATCTATGGTTATGATGACGTGATCTATAGATATCTGCGCAACTATATGGGAAGCTAGGTGACCGGCAGGGCATGGCCATTTCCTGAGTGAGGACAGCAGGACTGTCATCTGGTGGGCCGTGGCCGACACTATATGAAAGAAGAAGAAGCAACACAGATGTTAGCTGATCCGCAGAAGAGACGCAAGGTCTTTGAGTGGATGGTCAACCAGTATAGCCAACAGCTCTACTGGAAGATCCGTCGTATCGTTCTCACGCATGACGACGCTGATGACGTGCTTCAGAACACCTTCATCAAGGCGTGGACCCATCTTGATGACTTCCGGCAAAAATCAAAATTGTCGACCTGGCTCTATCGCATCGCCGTGAATGAGGCGCTTGATTTCCTACGTAGGCAGAAAGCGATGACAGCGACCATGACCGATGTACAGATGCCTGTTGACGACGGTGAGGAGCATGGCCCTTCAGTCTTTGACCGTCTGATGGCCGATGAATATTTTGACGGCGACCGGGCACAGGCGCTATTGCAAGAATCCATTGCCTTGTTGCCCGACGTGCAGCGTACGGTGTTCACGCTTCGCTATTTTGAAGAGATGCCGTACACAGAGATGAGCGCGATCCTTCATACCTCGGAAGGTGCGTTGAAGGCCAGCTACCATCTTGCCGTGAAGAAGGTGACTGAGTATATAAAGAAGCGGGAAGATTGAAAAAACACACATCGGGATTAAACCTATCCTCCTTTTTAACGTCCTATAATAGAAAAAGGACAATATCTATGAATAACGAAGATAAATACTTGGCTGATAAGTTCGGCCGGGAGAATCATTTCCATGTACCTGACGGTTACTTTGATCATTTCTCCAGCAGACTGATGGAGAGACTGGCGGAGCAGACGACAGAGGGTGATGGCATAAATCATCCTGAGGTGCAGCGTCCGGATGCAAGAGAGCAGGCCGCCATACGGCCGATGCCCGTACGTCCACAACGCCGTAAGTGGTTGTGGGCTGTCGCAGCCGTGTTTGCCGGTCTTGTCGTCAGCACGATAACGTGGCACGAGATGAATCGGACGGGAAGTCAGACCTCGATCCAACAAGGAGCACCGGACGAGGTATCCGTTAGCCATATGGCATCCAATGACGGATCGACTTCCTATTTTTCAGACAGTGACATGCAGGAAATGGTAGACTATACCATGCTCGACAACGAGGATATGTATGCCTATATTGCAGATAATTGACATGATGAGAAACGAAATAATACGGAGGCTAGGCATATTGCTGGTGCTTAGCCTATTGACCCTAGGAGCCGCTGCACAGGGAGAACATCCTTTTAATCCTCAGAAGTTTGAGGCTGAGATGGAGCAATACATTACCACCTATGCGGGGCTGACTCCTTCGGAGGCTTCCGTCTATTTCCCCCTGTTCCGGGAGATGCAGAAGAAACAACGTCTTCTCTTCCACAAGATGCGCCAATACCAGCACATCGACACCTCGGATGATGGGGTTTGCTATAATGCCATACAGAGGCAGGACGAGATAGATATAGAGATCAAGAAGATACAGCAACGCTATCATCAGCAGATGCTGAAGGTGTTACCGGCGGGGAAGGTGATGCTCACGATCAAGGCAGAAAGCAACTTCCATCGTCAGGCCTTCATGAAAGTCGTGGACAAGAAGAAGCATGGCCATAGAAAAAAGAAATGATAGGGGATAGCATAAAGGAAAAGAGGAAGAATTGCAAATCACAATTCTTCCTCTTTTTCTGTTTTCAGCAGTACGGATGTCGCTCCGATGGTGAACAGGGTGCCATTGCCAATGATGCGGCGCTCGCGGTCGCCCAAGATCGTGTTGTCGACAAAGGTTCCTGTGTTTGACGGGCCATCACGGAGTATGTATTTGAGATCGCCTTTCTTGTCGCGACTCACATTGATGCAGCAGTGCGTGATGTCGATCGAGGGATCGTCCGTATGGATGGGACAGTCGAGGGTGACACCCTTAGTGTAGCGTCCGATGGTATTGTCGCCCATGTGTAACGGCAGGATCTGCTTGTAGTGGAACACGTTCTCAATGACAAGGATCTCGCCGACAAAGGGTATGGCAGCAGTCTCCGTGTCGTTCTGAGGTGTGGCGACATTGTCTGTGCTGTTCACAGAGGCATTGACAGCAGCCTTGTCGAAGTCGGGAAGATCTTTCGGCGTCTTTGTGCTCACATTGCTGGCATTGTCATCAGCAGGTGCCTTCTTCCTCAACCGGATGCCAAACCGCTTACTGCAATGAGGGCAGGTGAAGATCAAGGCCTTGCCAAAGGAGTATTTCTTTTCGTCGAAGGCAATGGGCGTGCCACATTCCGGACATTTCACTCGTTTCATTCTTCTGGAAAATTATATAAGAAAAGGTTATTCCTTTTCGGAGTTACACTTCATCATCCAGGCATCTTTAAATACCTGGTTATCACTCAGTTTGTTTAAGCTGGCTTGAGCATCGCTCTTTGTGGCATAATGTCCGTAGATGACCTTTACGCCATGGCCGTCGTGATAGACCTCAGCCTCTATCCCGCTGTCCTGAAGTTCGGCAGCATAGTTTTCCGCGTTCTTCTTCGTAATGCGGGCTGCGAGGACGAGTGTGTACCGTCGGGCGGCGTTGAGACTATCGCGGCGATGTGCGAGGGCGATGGAGTCGTGACGCTGTGCAGCTGCCTTCTTCACGGCAGTCTCGCCTGTGGTGACGTTCTTTGGCATGACACGGAGAAGAAGACTGGTGTCGATGCCGCTTTCTACGGGATATTGTTCCGGATCGTTCAGGTGTGAGGGCAGGAACAGGAATGCCAGAATGGCGGCAGCGGCGATAACGACATTACGTATCCATGATACGCGCAGACGTATATAACGAGGCTCATCCTCCTCTTCGGAAGAGTCGGAAGGCATCTCACTGACGGTTGCAGCGGCGGGAGCCGTGATGGCGGCCGGAGATACCTTGTTGGGTGTGCTGACAGCTTGTGAAGAATGTTCCAGAGCGGCAAGCGGCTTGAGGCCGAATCCTGACAGGCCATAAAGTTCGGGAGTCAGTATGCCTGCCTCACAAGGCTCAAACTCCAGATGGCCATCGGCATTGAGACTCAGAACACCCAAGTCGTTGAATGTCACGCTGCCCTCCGTGTCGAGACGCTGACGCAACTCGCGTACCTCATCCTCTATGCGCTTCAACGCATCGGGATAGCTCAGGTCGTAGGCTTCCACATACGACTGGACGAGAAGGCTGTCATTGAGGGTCAGTTTCTGATTGAAACCGATAGAACGGAAGGGCGGGATGAAAGTGTCATCGCTTTCATCAAGGTGTGCCTGCTCATAGTGAGCCATAAACCCACCTAATCCCGGCACGATGACGCAATCGTTATCGAGCAACAGTATCTCTATATGTCTATCCATTTCAATCACGAATGCAAATTTAACGAATTAACCGCAAAGAAGCAAACGTTTAAGATAGAAATATCCGTAAACCGAAATTATTTGGGAGGAGTTGATTCTATGTCGGAAGAATTATGTACTTTTGCGATTGGAATACCTGAATATGATTTCTGACCATGGAATATCAAGAAACGAAGATAAAAGGAGTATGGGTCCTTACCCCCCGTGTGTTCAATGATGCACGAGGATATTTCTTTGAAGCCTGGAAGCAGGAAGACTTCGATGCGCATATCGGCCGGCATATAGAATTCATCCAGGACAACGAATCGAAGTCGAGTCATGGTGTCCTCCGCGGACTCCATTATCAGAAAGGTGAATTCTCACAAGCAAAGCTCGTGCGTGTCATCCGCGGCAAGGTCTTGGACGTGGCTGTCGATATTCGGCGGTCATCGCCTACCTTTGGCCAGTATGTAGCCGTCGAGCTGAGTGAGGAGAATAAGCGACAGCTCTTTATTCCCCGTGGCTTCGCCCATGGCTTCCTTGTACTAAGCCAGGAGGCAGTCTTCACTTATAAAGTGGATAATGTATATGCTCCTCAACATGAAGCAAGTATCCGGTGGAACGATGAGACGATAGGCATAGACTGGCCCATCGATCCTAAGGATGTGCTTACCAGTGAGAAAGATCTGAAAGCCTGTACGCTTGCAGAGGCTGAGGTTTTTGAATAAGAATCTATGAAAAAAACTATATTGTGGATGATTGTCTTTCCCTTGATCTTGTTTTCCGCGTGTGGAAGCAAAAGCAAGGCGCCAAAGACAGAGCCTGAGGACAAGGCGGCAAAAAAGATGCTGCAAGGTATTTGGGTGAATGAGGATGAAGAATATGTGGCCTTCCGGGTGAAAGGCGATACGATCTTTTATCCTGACTCTACCTCTTTGCCGGTCTATTTCAAGATCATCCAGGATACGCTTGTGATGTACGGAGCAAACACAATGAAATATCCCATTGTGAAGCAGACACGGCATCTATTCATCTTCAAGAACCGCAACGGTGACCTGATGCGGCTGGTACTGAGTACCGATCCCAGCAATGAGTCATTGTTTAGTGCGAAGACAATCGTTCCGATCAATCAGAATCAACTTATTAAGCGAGATACCGTCGTGAGCTATGAATCAGAACGTTATCATTGCTATGTCCAGGTGAATCCGACGACCTATAAGGTGATAAAGGCTACTTATAACGATGAGGGCGCAGAGGTCGATAATGTCTATTATGACAACATCGTCAACCTTACCGTGTATCATGGTGCCACCCGACTTTTCTCGGGTGATTTCCGTAAGAAGCAATTCTCTCATCTAGTGCCGGCCGACTTCCTCAACCAGGCTGTTCTAAGCGATATGAAGTTTGACGGCATCACAAAGGAGGGTATCAGCTATATAGCCGTGCTCGTGATTCCCGACAGTCAAAGCAGTTATCAGGTGGAGCTTACGGTCAACTACAGCGGACATCTGAAGATGCGTGCAAAGTAAGCTTGCAGGCATCTTGACAAAAGATAATATACAATCTGTTGAGCCCCAACCGGCCATTAAGCCGGTTGGGGCTCAATGTCTCTTATAGGCCAAGGCTCATTGCCTCCATCTTATGCATTTTGTGCCATTCACCTTATAAGTATCTGATGATCAATTAATATAATATTTCCCATGATCTTTCAAGACAACTTCCTTATAGACTTGGCAGATAGACACACCATCATTTTCTTCATATCATATTGAATCAGTGATTTCAAATCATATACAAGGAAGATGATGCATTGCATCATCATTCCATCATAATCATATGTATTATTACATACCGATCTAAGGATATTAAATATGATATTCATCCGACATTTCAAGTGATGTGACAATCATATAATGCAAATAGCCTAAGTTCAAAATATCGTTCATTCTGAATCCAGGTATAGCTTTCTTCGTTAGAGAAAATCTGATCGTCAAGAGATTTATCAAGGATTTTTAAGTAAAAAAGATCAGATGGGATTAAACCCTAGTCTTGTTTCTTACGTCTTATTCGTGTAAGCCGCAAGAAATGAGCGGTAATAAAAGGATGATAAGTTCAAATATATTTAATGAAAGGAATTGAATTATGAGAAAATTAATGATCTCAGCTCTTTTAACCATGGGCTTGATGAGTGTTACCACAACGATGAATGCAAATGACGAAGTGACTCGTCGCTTGCCACGCATGCACATGATGATGCAACAGCGCTGCGACAGCACGTGCAAGCAGGCCACACCAGAAGAGGTGACAGCTCGCATGACCGATGCCTTGGGACTGTCTAAGGATCAGGCAAAGAAAGTATTGGAGCTGAATACTAAATATAAGGACATCATCGGCCGTCCGATGGGCATGCGTGGCAAAGGTCGTCGTTCCTGTGGCAAGGAGAAAATGCAGCAGGGATGTCCTATGGCACAAAAAGACTCGGTCAAGTGCTGCCGCCAGCGTCCTCAGTTGACAGATTCTCAGAAGGCAACGATGAAGGAGAAAATGACGCAACGACGCACTGCCATCGAGGCTTATCGAAAGGAACTGAAGTCGATCCTGACTGATGAGCAGTTACAGAAAATGAAACAGGCAAGACAGAAGGTCAAGGAGATGCGTCGTAACGTCAAGCCAATGAATTAATCAGGGCAGGGGAACAGATAATCTGTTCTTTTGATAAGAATATGACAGGAGTCGGCGGGAAGGGCTGATTCCTGTCTTTGTTTTTACTGTCGGCCTATTTTTAGTTTCTTTATGTTGCCATCCAGGTGGCAGGACGGATAGCCTCCATCGGTCCTTTAACCGCAAGTTTTTCTTATTATGTCATCTTATTGGCTAGTCCGATGTCTTTCATCTTCTTGCTGACATTCTACTCGTCGCCTTGGCTCGACGTAACCCGTTATGTCCTTGAAAAAAGACAGACGGCCCATTCGACAATAGGATCCATCGAACCTTCAATGACCTGCTTGGATTATAGATGGTATGATGCCTATAGAGCCTTTCTTCCATATTTTCCATAAAAGTAAAGGGCTAAACGTTAAAAAGAAGAGAAAGCCAAGGTAATTTTCACATTATTTACTATCTTTGCTCAGATTATAGTCTTCTTAGAATATGAGAAAAATATTTTTGACTTTATTATTGGCGATGCCACTTATGGCAGAAGCGCAAAGTGAATGGGAGGTACCTGTCGATAATCAAACTAAGACAGTCGTCAAACAAGAGGTAAAAAAGAAAATGAAGCATGTGGAGAAGGTTGATTCTGCCGATCTGCCTTATCTAAAGGGTGCCGTTCCTGAGATTGACGGTAAGGTGGTGTTCACCCTTGACCGTGACGTACCCGGCATGAGCGCAGACAGCATATACAATCGTGTCTACGCATATATGGAAACGCTCACTCGACAGCCAAACCAGCATGACATCAGCCGTATAGCCTTGGTGAACAAGTCACGCCATATCATCGCTGCCCGCATGAAAGAGGACCTTGTGTTCTCATCCAGTTTCCTTTCCTTGGATCAGACGGTATTCAACTATATGCTCATTGCCACATGTACGGATCAGCATATTCACTTAACGATGGACCGCCTGAGCTATGAGTATGAGATGGACCGCAGTACGGGATTTAGTGAGACGGCCGAGGAGCTCATCACGGACAAGAAGGCCCTCAACAAGAAAGAGACTAAGCTTGTGCGTGGACTGGCTAAGTTTCGTCGCAAGACAATTGACCGGAAGAACGACATCTTTGAGGGAATCTGTAAATCTCTGGACATAAAATATTGATTATAAGACAATAATACTATTTATATGGAAGAGAAAGAACATACCTCACGCCATCCTTACCGTAAGGAAAGTGTCTTGCCCAAGGCAAGATTCATAAAGGTGCGGAATGTGCTTAATCTGATCTTTATGATCGGAGCAATCATCGGCATCATCATTTATTTCTTAAGCAACGAGACGATAGGAATCATCGTCATTCTTGCTGCCATGGTTTTTAAGCTAATAGAATGCGCACTGAGATTTATTCATTGAGGGCATACGGTAGGGGAGAGCATGATAGTCCGTTGATAAACGTGGCGAAAACCGACAAGAATTCAAGAATCTTAGGGCGAGGGCTGGCATTGCTGCTGTTGCTCTTTGCCTTTCTGCCGGTCGCTGCTCAATTGGATATCAACCGGCTTGACCAGAATGGTTTCAACCAGATCGATCAGAATGGCAATCTGTCGACACGCAACAGCCGTAAGTCGGCCGACTCTCTCGGTACGGACAAAGAGGTGCCCCACGGTATCTATGAATGGACCGTAGACGCATTTGGAGACCGCGCACCGGCAAAGCTAGATACTGTGCCACATATGTTCATGAATTCGATCTTCACCTCAGGTTTGCGAAGTGAATACAATACGACGGGTAATAACGGTACGCCGCGCATCAACCGCATTTATGCCGACAGGCCGACCCGTCAGGATTTCTTCTTCATAGAGCCTTATGACTTTTTTGTGAAGGATCCGACACAGTTCCATTTTACCAATACGCTGTCGCCATTTACCAATCTGAGTTATAACAGTTGCGGTAACCGTGTGAACGGTGAGGACCATTTTATAGCCAAGTTTGGTGTGAATGCCGGAAAGCGGTTGGGTGTAGGATTCAATGTCGACTATCTCTATGCCCGTGGCTACTATACCAGTCAGAGCACCTCTCATTTTAACTATACGATGTACGGCTCTTATCTCGGTGACCACTATCAAGCCCATATCCTCTTCTCAACCAATCATCAGAAGGTGGCGGAGAATGGAGGCATCACGGATGACAACTACATCACCCATCCGGAAATCTTCTCGGAGAGCTATGCGCTGGAAGAGATCCCGGTGATGATGTCGAAGAACTGGAACCGTAATGACAACCAACATATCTTTCTCACGCACCGCTATAATGTCGGCTTTCACCGTAAGGTGAAGATGACGGAGGAGGAGATCAAGGCCCGTAAGTTTGCCATAGAGGCTAAGAAAGACGCGGCCAAGCGGGCGGCAGAAAAAGAGAATGGTGACGATGATATGGCAAACACACGGCGTACGTCCAGTGATGCGACGAACGTCGAACCAAGGTTTGCCGGGCGACCCGACAATGCGAAGATCGCCACAGGTAAGCGCGAGGAAGCCACCGACTCGACGAGCCAACGCATCAGCGTAGCGGGGAAGGCAGTGGCAGACAGCTTGCTTGCAGCCGATGGGAAGGCCAAGGAGGATACGATGTGGATGAAGGATGAATATGTTCCTGTGACCAGTTTCATTCATACGATGACGCTCGACAACTACAAGCGTATCTATCAGGCCTATGAGACGCCCGAAAACTACTACGCCGACAATTTTGACGTGGAAGAGCGCTTTGCCAACGATTCCATCTATGACAAGACACAATTCTTGGATTTGAAGAACACGTTGGCCATCTCCATGCTGGAGGGGTTCAACAAATGGGCTAAGGCCGGACTGAAGGTGTTTGCCCAGCATGAGCTTCGTCGTTATTCCGTGCCTAATACCATGGGCCGCTATTCGTGGAATAAGAATACTATCGATGTGGGTGGTCAGATCAGCAAGAAACAGGGCAAGTTGCTTCACTATGTCGTGACAGGATCGGTGGGCGTTGCTGGAGATGATGCCGGACGAATCCGTATTGATGCCATAGCTGATCTGAATTTTCCATTGTTCGGAGACACCATCACATTGAAAGCTGATGGCTTTTATCATCATGATGCTCCATCGGCTCTTTGGAATACTTATCGCAGCCGGCATTTCTGGTGGGACAATGATCTTAGCATGACTGATCATCTGCGTGCCCAGGGTTCACTTTCCTACCAGAAGACACGTACTACCTTGCGCTTCGCATTTGATGAGCTTCGCAACTATGCATATCTGGCCACTACCTATGATGTCACGGAGGCTGGGCGCGTGAATAACGCTGCCTATGTGGTACAGAGCGGATCGCCCATCACAGTACTGACTGCACAGCTGGCGCAGGATCTCACTTTCGGACCGCTCAACTGGGAGAGCGTGGTGACATGGCAGAAGTCGACCGACAATGACGCGCTTCCAGTACCGACTCTCAATATCTACACCAATCTCTATTTGAGATTTAAGATAGCAAAGGTGCTTAAGTGTGATTTCGGTGCCGACGCACGCTATTATACAAAGTATGACGCACCTGCTTATGTGCCAGGACTTGGTGCCTATGCCGTGCAGGGCAATGCTACAAAGGAGCAGACGGGAGGCTATCCGCTTGTCAATGTATATGCCAATTTCCATCTGAAGCATACCCGCTTCTTTGTGATGATGAGTCACATCAATGCAGGCTCAGGCAATAAGGAGTATTTCTTCACACCTCACTATGCACTGAATGGACGAGTGTTCCGCTTCGGACTAAGCTGGAATTTCTGGAACTAAGGGAACGGGGGCCTTGGTTGAAAAAGGCTTTCAATGGGCGAGGAACCGTTGCCTTGAAAATAAGAATGGAAGAGGATGAGGAAAGTCTCATCCTCTTTTTTCATAGGCATGGCTTTTGGTTCGTGCTCTTGGAGATGGTACCTTTTTGCCGGCGGATGGAAATAAGTCGGTTTGACATACATTTGTTGTATAAAAAGCGAAATTATGGAAAGCACGAAAGCAAAGTGAAGCATATATAAATTCTCTGCTTTGTAATCTATACATAGCAAAATTTGGGGAAATAGAAACAAATCGTTTAAATAATTGAAAATTGAAGCGAGTGAACGTTGCATCTCTCGCTTTCTTTTTGTACTTTTGCAAGTAGACAATATTGTGTGGGACAGGTTTTGAAGTCTGTCCGTAAATATGCACAGTTTTTTATAATTTTACTATAACACTATGATTTATTCTAAGGAAGTCGACAACATGTGCGTTGTCGCAAAAGGTCCCAACCACGGACCGGCTCCCATCCCTGAAGAGGGAAAATGGATCCAGGCTAAGGAGATCAAGGATATCTCCGGTTATACACACGGTGTGGGTTGGTGCGCTCCTCAGCAGGGTGCCTGCAAGCTCTCACTCAATATCAAGGAAGGCGTGATCCAGGAGTGTCTCGTAGAGACCATCGGTTGCACCGGTATGACTCACTCTGCCGCTATGGCCAGCGAGATTCTTCCCGGCAAGACGATCCTCGAGGCTCTGAACACCGACCTCGTTTGCGACGCTATCAACACAGCCATGCGCGAGCTCTTCCTTCAGATCGTTTACGGCCGCTCACAGAGCGCCTTCTCTGAGAACGGTCTGGTGATCGGCGCTGGTCTGGAAGACCTGGGCAAGGGTCTCCGCTCTCAGACCGGTACGCTCTATGGCACTGTAGCCAAGGGTACGCGTTACCTCGAGCTGACTGAGGGTTACATCACCAAGATGTTCCTCGACAAGGACAGCCAGGTTTGCGGTTATGAGTATGTTCACCTGGGCAAGATGATGGAAGCCATCAAGAATGGTATGGACGCTAACGAGGCTGTGAAGAAGTTCACAGGTCGCTATGGCCGTACCACCGCTGAGCAGGGTATTGTTAAATCTATTGATCCACGTAAAGAATAATAAGGAGATACACTATGATTAGAACTGTAAGTTATGAAAGCCAGGAGCGCCGCGAGAAGCAGGTGCTGGCTGCTCTCAATGCCAATGGCATCAAGAGCGTAGAGGAGGCTAATCAGATCTGCGAGGACGCAGGTGTTGATCCTTATCAGATGTGTGAGGACACACAGCGTATCTGCTTTGAGAATGCAAAGTGGGCTTACGTATGTGGTGCTGCCATCGCTATCAAGAAGGGCGTGAAGACAGCTGCTGACGCTGCCGAGGCTATCGGTATCGGTCTGCAGAGCTTCTGCATTCCCGGTTCTGTTGCTGACGATCGTAAGGTAGGTCTGGGTCATGGTAACCTGGCTGCCCGTCTGCTCCGCGAGGAGACAGAGTGCTTCGCCTTCCTGGCCGGCCACGAGTCGTTCGCTGCTGCTGAGGGTGCCATCAAGATCGCTGAGATGGCCAACAAGGTGCGTAAAAAGCCTTTGCGCGTGATCCTGAACGGTCTTGGCAAGGATGCTGCTCAGATCATCAGCCGTGTAAACGGTTTCACCTATGTTCAGACCAAGTTCGACTATTTCACCAGTGAGTTAAAGGTGGTTCGTGAGATCCCCTACAGCGACGGTCCCCGTGCTAAGGTGAAGTGCTATGGTGCTGACGATGTACGTGAGGGTGTAGCTATCCTGTGGAAGGAGAATGTAGACGTATCGATCACCGGTAACTCTACCAATCCTACCCGTTTCCAGCACCCCGTTGCCGGTACATACAAGAAGGAGCGCGTTGCTGCAGGCAAGCCTTACTTCTCTGTAGCCAGCGGTGGTGGTACCGGTCGTACACTGCATCCTGACAACATGGCTGCAGGTCCCGCTTCTTACGGTATGACTGATACCATGGGTCGTATGCACTCAGACGCTCAGTTCGCAGGTTCTTCTTCTGTTCCTGCAC
>OGQM01001308.1_pt1 | contig 17789 bp, 13 predicted proteins | sample 1553191 | NCBI WGS metagenome assembly OGQM01 (sample SAMEA2579954, study PRJEB22360) | human gut metagenome | biome: human gut; feature: human-associated habitat; material: faeces | place: Denmark | collected 2008/2010 | reverse complement strand
CAAATATACGATAAAAAAGCAAAAGTGCAAAATTAAAATTCTGTTTTCGTGAAAAAATCACGTTGTTTAATATTAAAAGCAGCGTTTTCCGTAGTTTTTCCTGCTTTAAAGAGCCAATTCTATGGTAAAATTTAATTTATGAATAGCTAAAGAGCTTCTTTAAATCTTGCTTATCTGCAATAAAAATGAAAATAAATCCCATTTCTTTTTGTTTTTTGCCAGTTTCTTCGTACCTTTGCGCATGGATTCGGCAGGAGCCGTTTCCAGACATTTTAGTAAAAAACAAAGCATTGACTATTATTGTGGTCTTCCAGAAAAAGCCTAGGAAACTTTCTTTCTGAATATACGACCGCACCAATAATGGTTGGCTTCATCTGTGGTAAGCATAGGTGAGCCTCTCGTCAAATATGTAGAGTCAATGTTCATGCCTGATATAGGGTGTGAGCATTCTTATATTTGACGGTGGTTCAGACATTTCCTAGGCTTGCCACGGAAGACCTTAAGAATTGTTCACACCCTTCTTTTGTGTCTCTTGGTGAGTAGCCTGGTGATAGTTGGATGCAGCTATTAATAACTATCAGAATATGGCAGACAATATTGATGAATTACATCGGAAAATAAAAAATTTGGAGGGTGAAGTGGCTTATCTTAATGCTCAGCTGAAGCAAGATAACCGTTTTGGACTTCATTGGATAGATGTGCCTGAAGCTTTTGAAACTGGAGGAGAAAATGCTATTCCGATTCTTGAAGAAGTACCAGAACTTTCCATCACGAAAGATGATGGAAAACCTACTCATATACTCATAGAAGGTGATAATTATCATGCTCTTACTTGCCTTAATTATACGCATCAAGGTAAGGTGGATGTAATTTATATTGATCCTCCTTATAATACGGGTAGTGATGGGTTTACGTATAAGGATAAGAGATTCCTAGATAAATATCCCGATGGTACCCAGTTGCCAAAGAATCATCCGTTACGCCATAGTTCTTGGTTGTCGTTTATGGATAAACGAATGAAACTCGCATCTTCTTTGTTGAAAGAAGATGGAGTTATCTATATCAGCATTAATGAAGAAGAATATGTTAATTTAAAGTTGCTGTGTGATAGTGTTTTTGGTTATTCTAATTATATTACCACTATCACAATAAAAGTGCGTCATGAGAATAGAATTCTCAAGGGGGATAAACCTATGCACGAAACGACAGAATTGCTTTTGATGTATAGAAAGTCAGACAAGTTTAACATAAGTAAACGTATAGTTGATAATTCTGATCCTAAAGATTATATTTATGAAATTGAGGAGTTGATAGATAATCCGGAAATAATTATGATGGGAGGTAAGAAAGTAAAAGTTTTTCATCCTGGAGAATATCGGATTGTAGAATATGAACCAAGTTTTGAACATCTTAAGAAAATAAATATTCGTGGTTCCATAAAGACGGGTAATAGTTCCGGAAGATTTCACATGAGCTACCTCGAAGAAAGAAATAATGATTTTGGGGTAATTTATAAGGTCCCTAATATGGGGGATGATGGCAGGGATGGTAGATATTTCCTCTCTAGAAGCGATAGTTCTCACGCAAACGGATTTTACTTTCAGGGAGCACCTTTACAGAGAAATGACACAAAAGAAATTCCATATCCTAATTTCTTGGATTTTGAACAAGAGTTCAATCTGGTTGGAACAGAAGGTGGCGTTCCTTTTGATGGCGGAAAGAAGCCGATTGCATTTATACAGTATTTGTTGAAAATAGCTAAAGGTAATAATAAAAATCTTGTTGTTCTAGATTTTTTTGCCGGTAGTGGGTCTACAGGTCATGCTTTTTTGGATGGAGGCTATACAGGTCAGGTAATCTTAGTTCAAGCGCCAGAAAAGACTTATGAAATCAAAAAAGGCAAGAAGTTAGCCAAGAACAATTGTAAGGGCGTTTTTAATGCTGGATTCGAAACTATTACACAGATAACAAGAAAACGTATCGAAAATGCTATTGGCGGATATGTGACTGACAAAAAGATTTCGAAAGTATTATTTGAGGAAGAGCTGACTCCTACATCATTAAAGAAAGTTCCTGATTATCTTGTAAGGATAGACGAAATAAAGCAGGAGAATGAAAAGTTGTATCATTCGTTTGATGTGCATGTTAAAGATGGGGTGCTTGTGCTGCAAGGAGAGATTTCGAAAAAGAAAACTTGTCCACCTCTCGGCAATTCTCTCAAGTACTATCGCACTTCTTTCGTAGGAACAAGTACGGCCAATCAGGCTACAGACCATGACAAGACAATCCTTGCCCAAAAGGCTGGATGCCTGCTGGCCTTGGCTGAGAATACGCTTTACGAAATGAAGAAAACTGATAGCTATCAGATATTCAAGGACAAAAATCATGAGGTATGGACGGCAATCTATTTCAAAGAAGATTATCGCCCGAAATATTTCAACGAATTTGTTTATGAAGTAGAGCAGCTTCAGGGCGTGAAGAATGTATATATTTTCAGTTGGGGCGACGTCAGTTCTTTCGATTCCTATTTCGAATATCTTTCTGGGGTAAATCTGAAGAGCATTCCTCAGCCTATCCTCGATATTTACAAATCTTTAAATGCTTAAGAAAGTATGGAACAGATACCTTTTCAGATAGAAGCCGTTGATAAACTGGTGGCTAATATAAAGCGATTATGGGGACATGGAGATCGCCAGATTCCTGTTGTTCTGAAAGCTCCTACAGGAAGCGGTAAGACTTATATGACTCAGAAGATGATTTGCGAGATGGCAGAACAGCCAGATTGGGATAGAGAGGTGGCTTATGTATGGATCACATTCTCCGACGACCTCGCCATGCAGAGCAAGCATAAGTTTGATGTCTACTTCCCTACGAGTAAGCATGGGCGATTGTTGACGATAGAAGATTTTAGTCTTGGGGCTCTGCAGAAAAACGATGTGCTTTTCATCAACTGGCAAAAACTGGTGAGCGAGAAAGCCGGAAACCGTATATACAGACGACCGGAAAATCCAGATGAGCGACATGAGAGTAGAGTATACTTCGAGGATTTTGTAGAGAATACCCATGCCAGCGGCGTGGAAATAGTATTTATAATCGACGAGTGCCATCTTAATGTAACCGAAGCTGCTAATCGTGACGTGATTAGCAAACTCGACCCGAAAATCTGCATTCATGTCTCTGCTACTCCGCCTCCTGAAGTGATGGTAAAAGCTGCAGATTATGACTCGAATGTGGTAATAAAGCATGAAGATGTGGTAGCACAAGGGCTGATTAAGGAGAGCATCGTTACCCAGACGAAAGAGGATTTGGATAAATATCAAGGCGAAGATGAAGATCATGTCCTGCTGAAACTTGCTATCGAAAAGCGCAGGGAACTTAAAGCGGAGATTGAGGCCTTCGGCAAAAACGTCAATCCGCTAGTTATTATCCAGTTGCCAAATGATGATGAAACCTTGATAGAACAGGGGCAGCCTACCAAGGAAGAGATTACGAAAGAATATCTTATCTCGCAGGGGGTAAAGGCAAACAGAATTGCATCTTGGTTTACTGGTAAGGCTAAGCCTGAGGGGCTGGAACGGAATGATAGCGAATACGAATACCTTCTGTTTAAAACCGCAGCCGGTACAGGTTGGGATTGTCCCCGTGCTCAGGTTCTGGTCATGTTTCGTGATATTAAATCTGAAATTTTCAGTACTCAGACCATCGGTAGAATTCTCCGTGTTCCAATCATGCACGAAGAAGTGTCTAAGGTTTTCCGTAATGGTTATCTTTATACCAACTTCTCGCGCAAAGCTGTAACAGAGGCTGATTATGGTGGAATGGGCAACAAGCCAAAAACGCTTATCTCTTACAACAAAAAGGGGGAAGACTACATCATCGACCCGAATCTGATGACAGATATGCTGTCGCGTGTAGATTATGGAGATTTGGGTAAATCGGGTGAATTCCAACAATGTCTGTTTGATACATTCAATCGCTATTTCGGCATTACTGATGAGGATGTGTTTGATGATGTTGTAAAAAGGAAACTAGAAACTAAAGGACTCTACTTGAAGGGAAATTTAGCGCATGAGATAGTTTCAGATGCTCAATTCTATGATTACGAAAATATTGGAATCAACCTCAAGGAAGCTAAAGGGGTAGAGCGCGAGTGGAGTAGGAGTGATGTGCAGAAACTCTTTACTTTCACTTTGGTGGAAATCCTGCGTTCGCAATCAGATAATGATTGCAAGGTGGGAAACATCGTGCGTTCTGTTCCAACTTTGAAAAGTGCCATACGCTTGTGGTTCAAGTATTATGCTCTGAAGAATGAAGACGAAGATAAATGGTATCGTATTTTCTTGCATGATGCATTAAACGGTTCTGCTTCAAGTATATTCAGACGTCTTATCACAGAAACGCTTAAGGCATACCATCCTTTGCTCGAAGAACAATTACGTAAGCGCAGAGAGGAAAACCGAAAGCGGCAGAGTGTTCCTTTTGTATTGAAGAAGATGTATTCTTATACAGAAGAACATGATGAGTTGACGGAGCAGAAATGTCTGTTGCATCCTTTCTTCTTGGGCCAAAACTATACTGGCAGAAAAACGGAAGAGAGCTTTTACAAGTATCTTGAGGGTCAGGATGGTATAGAATGGTGGTTTAAAAATGGAGATAGCGGTAAGGATTGGCTTGCCATTCGTTATTTCAGCGAAGAACGCAACGAAGAAGCACTTTTCTATCCCGACTGGATTTTCAAAAAGAAGGATGGTACTATCGGCATCTTTGACACCAAAGGAGGTCAGACGGCTGCATCTAAAGACACGAAAAACAAGGCTGAGGCTTTGCAGAAGCGTCTTTCTATGTTGAACAACTTGGCTGAAGGCAGAATAAATTACGTTGGCGGTATTGTAATAGCTGCTAATGGTACATGGTATTATAATGATAATGAGGAATATGCCTATCAGCCTGGTAGTACAGATGGTTGGAAATTGATGCAGGATATGTTTGATGTGCTTATGGATGGGGACAGCTTGAATACAGCAATTCTTCATAGCATCTCTCCTTCCGACCGCTTCACCCGTTTCCTCCCTCTGTATTCCATCCAGGCTGCCTGTGGTTACTTCGATAAATATGAGGAGCCGGAGACGGAAGGATGGGTGGATGTATCCTCATTACCATTCACTCCAAATAGGGAAATGTTCGTGGTTCATGCCAAGGGCAACTCGATGCTGCCGAAAATTAAGGATGGAGACTTATGCGTGTTTGAACGTTATCATGGAGGTTCAAGGGAGGGAGAAATCGTACTCTCGCAGGTGAATGAATATTACGAGGAATATGGCGGAAAATATACCATCAAAAAGTTTCATAGCGAGAAAACTGTGAACGAAGAAGGGGTGGAAGTTCATTCAAAAATAGAACTGCAGCCACTCAATAAAGATGGCTTCCAGACCATAGAAATCCCGGAAGATAATGAAGCCAAGATTGCTACCATCGGCGTTTTGAAATACATTATCCGTTAAAGATAAAAGGGCAAAAGCATTACCTTGTCAATATTATGATGCTTTTGCCCTTTCTTTCTGTATGTCTTTTCTTCCACTACCTTTTCTTCCGTTTTATTTATTCCACCTCCTCGCACATCGCCATCTCTGCTCCCCGGTAAATCACAACGAGCTGATGAAGCTTCGTGGTTTTCACGGATTTGTGCACGATGTCGCTATTGGCGTAGCGCCTTATCTGGGCTGAGGCTTCCTCGAAGAGATGGTTCAGCTGCTCATCGCTGGTGCCCGGCTTGCAATATTTCAATTCCACGATGTAGGAATCTTCTATGTCCTTATAGATGTCGCAGAGGGGCAGCAGGAAGATGTCGGCATAACCGCCATCGTTGTCAAGTTCAGAAATAGGACGGTAGAACTTGCATTGGCTCGTCATCGCCAGAGTGAAACCATGAACGTAGGCTTCGCCCTTCTGCTTGTCGCGCTGGGAGGAGAAGCGTTTCAGACAATCGGCTATGTAGGCAAAGTAGGGCTTGAATGCGCCTTCGTAAGCCAACTTGCTCTCCAGCTGGGTCTTGTCGTATTGCTCAAAGGTGAGGTCGTCCTCTTTGTAAGTATCCAGCAGATAGGTGTACATCTGGTCGCGCACCACCTCGTTGGGAACCACAAAGCGGGTATTGCCCTGGTAGGTGCCGTCTATCGTTACCATGCCGAAATAGAAGAGCAGACTCAGGAAATTATCTGGGTCGTTGATGCGCTCGGCAGGGAAATTCTCCATCAGGGTTCCCGTGGTGAATCCCCTGGTCACGATATCCTGTATGATGCTGGCATCGTGGGCAAACTCCTTGTCATGGCGGATGAGCATGCGAATCTTGTCGTAGTCGATGCGGATGTTGGTTTCCACCAGTTTCTTCGGAATATCATAATCGTTGCGGATGTAATTATCTACAAAGTAGAGCACCATCACGGAGTTGTACATGGTTGTGTTGCCGTACTTTTCTTCTGAGAAGCAATAATTGTCGTACCATGGCTTCATCACTTCTATCAGCTCATCCACGCTATGGCGGAATGGCAGCACGCTGGCGTAATAAGCCAGCATCTGGCGCACTTCCTCCTCGGTGAATCCCACCATTTCGTTGAACTCCGGAGACAGGGAATAGTTGGTACCGATGTTGAAACCGCTGGTCAGATCGTCCATTGTTACGGGACTTACTCCTGTAACGAAAACTCTGCCCAGTGAATCTCCTGCGGCTCCCTTGATTGTGTCGAAGAAATGTCGTAGATATCCCTCACCGTGAGTCTGCTCGCGGTATCGTTTTTCATGCTCCTTGTGGGCAAGAATCTGATTGGGAAGGTGGTCGTATTCGTCGATGAAGAGATAAATCTTCAAGCCTGCTTCAGCACATTTGTCGCATAGAAATCCCAATTGGGCAACGGCATCTTCCTTTTGGTTCATCTCTTCCTTTATGTCCGGTGGCAAAAGGTGGGCGTATCTGCTGCAGAAGGAATTGAACTTGTTGTTGCAATGGGCATCAAGTCCTTTTTTATAATTATCCAATCCTGCTGAAATCATGGCAAAATTCAGGTGAAGGATGAGATAGCTGTTGCGTTCAGGGGTAGGATTCTCTCCGATGTAAAGCTTGCCGAAGAGGCTTTCAAACTTATCCTTCTTGTTGATGTCGTAATAGTTTTCGAGCATGGAGAGGGTAAGGCTCTTGCCGAAACGGCGAGGGCGAATGAAGAAGAAATACATGTTAGATTCTTCTATTTTCTCTATGAATGGGGTCTTGTCAACATAGTAACAATCTCTTTCCATTACATCCTCAAAGTTCTGCATTCCGTAAGGGATGCGCTTGCGATAGATTCGCTTTTGTCTTTCTATTTTTGCCATAATCGAAACCTGCTTTTTGTTTTTATGCCGCAAAGTTAAGATTATTATTTGGAATACGCAAAGTTTTCGGGGCTTTTTCTTGGTGGTTTATCAGAAAATGAGTAGTTTTGCGGGCGTGAATCAAATAGAAAATGGATAAGATAATGGATAAGACAACGACTCAAATTACGATGCTCGGAACGGGAAATGCTACGGTTTCCCAAATTTATAATACCTGTTTTGTGCTCCAAACTCCCAGCACCCTGATGCTGGTGGATGCGGGCGGAGGAAACGGAATACTGGCGCAGCTGAAGAAGGTGAATGTTCGGATTTCTGATATTCATCACCTCTTCGTTACCCATGCCCATACCGACCATGTGTTGGGTGTGATCTGGGTAATCCGAATGGTGGCACAATGTAAGGGTTACGAGGGATTGCTGCATGTGTATGGAAACGATAAGGTGATGAAGGTGATCAAGACCATCATCGACATGATTCTTGCCAAGAAGCAACTGGCTAAGGTGGCTGAAAGGGTGGTGTTCCATCAGTTGGAAGATGGCGATTGCTTCGAAGTGGGGGATATGAAGTTGGAATGCTTTGATATTCAGTCTACTAAGGAAAAACAGTTCGGATTCCGGGCTGAGTTGCCTTCTTCTGATGAATCGGATAAGCCTTTGGTCTTGGCGTGCCTGGGTGATGAACCTTATAACGAGCAGAACCGACGCTACATAGTGGGGGCTGACTGGATGATGTGTGAGGCGTTTTGTCTCTATGCCGACCGCGATACGTTCAAGCCTTATGAGAAATGCCACAGTACGGCGCTTGATGCCGGAAAACTGGCGGAGGAACTGGGCGTGAAGAATCTTATCCTGTATCATACGGAGGAGAAAACACTCGCTAATCGTAAAGAAAATTATACCCGTGAAGCTGCCGAGAACTTCAAGGGTAGAATCTTCGTTCCGGATGATTTGGAGGTGATAGAGCTGTAGAATTTCTTTCTTTATAATTGTGGGCTTAATCAGTTTTGATCCGGTAGGAAAATCTTGGTTACTTCCCGCTCTCCGAAATCTATCATGGCGTTGAAGAGACTCACTTTTTCCGCCTTTCTGAGGTCTTCTTGTGTGAGGTCGGCTTCCAGGATGATGCCGGCTTCCAGGAGCTGGGCACGTTTGGTTCCCTGGAGCAGGGGATGCTTGGGGGTGAGCCATCTGTTGCCATCAAAAAGGGCGAGATTGGTGAAGGAGGTATCGGTAATGAGCCCGTTCTTTACAATGATGATTTCATCGCAATCGTCCTTCTGGGCTACCAGGGCGTTGAGCGCACTTCGGTCTGTGCTCTTATAGGTGTAGTCGATATTATTATCCTCTACCACCTTGAGGGAATGAATCTCCTTCATCTTGTAGGGGGCGTACTCGATGGCTTCCACGCCCTGGGTGCCATAAACTACTCGTGCCTTGTAAAGGTTCATTTCCTCTTTTGGGGAAATGAGGGATGAGAGTTTTATTTCTTCAGATGCGAGGGTTGGAAAGAACCTGCGGATGGTTCTCTCCATTCTTGCCTGATGATAGGGCAGGGCCAGAGCCTTGCCGTTCTTGATCTTTATTGTTTCTATAAATTGCTGTTTCATAATCTCTTTTATTTTTTCTAAGATGAAAGGTGGATTTAAAACGGAAGATAGATTTTCTGAATCACTTCCTCGTATTCCCTCCGGCAATCGCTCTTCGAAGTGATGCCGCCGCCTGCCTTGAAATACAATTTTCGGCTTTTCTTCGGCTTCTTTCCTTCGTTTGCCTTGAAATTCTTTTCTCCGTCGGCTTCAAAATCAACCGGCGAAGTTTCTTCTTCTATGAATCTTATCATGACGGCAGAGTTGAGTTCGCCCTGGTCGTAGATTCCCATGATGCCCGTGTAGAAGCCGCGGTCGTAGCCTTCTGCCTCTTGGATAATCTGCATGGTTTTATCTTTCGGGGCACCCGTGATGGAACCGGCTGGGAGCTGGGCATCGAGGATTTCGCCCAGATGGTGCGGGTAATCTTCGGGCAGGCGACCGCTGATTTCTGAACTGGTTTGCAGGATGTCGCCCTTGTTGGTGTGCAGCACGTCGACGTAACGGTATTTATCTACCCTTACATCTTCTGCCACCCGGCTCAGGTCGTTTCTTATCAGATCTACGATGGTGGCGTGTTCTGCCGCCTCTTTCCGGTCTTCCATCAGCAGCTTTTCTGCATTGGGGAGGGATGCATCCAGGGTTCCCTTCATGGGATAGGAGTAGATTCTTCCGCCCTTGATTCTGACGAAGGTTTCGGGCGAAAAGCAGACGAAGGGGGTGAGATTCTCTTCTATGTTCACTTCTTTCAGATGAGCTTTATCTTCTGCTTGAGTTCTCTTTCTTCTGAGCAGCAGTTTATACTTCCCTTTTGCACGATGGAAAATTTCTTCTAATGAAAGATTGCAGCTCACGGGAACCCGGTTGGTGAGATTCGTAAGATAGCTGTTGCCCGCCATAATGTTGCTCTTCACGATGTTGAAGCTTCGCTCATAATCGTTATAAAGGGGCGGGGTTATCTGCCAAGAAATAGGAGAGTCCAAAGGAGTTCCTTTGAAAAACTTTTTCTCCGAAATCTCCTTTGGAATCTCCCCTGAAATCTTCTCGTAAATTCTTTTAGAATCCCCCATTTCTTTCGAATGGTTTTCTCTCCAGTTACCTCTTCCTTCGAAATCGAAGAGGCATTCTTCGGGATTTATATCTGATAGCTTGCGGATGAAGGCCTCGTCTGCCTGGTAGTTGATGACAAAGAGAAAAGGCTCTTTCTGGCTTGCCAATCGGTTGATTTTATCTATGATTTTCTGTTTCATGTCTGCAAAGATACTGCTTTTATTTAGAAAGACAAAAGATTGGTTACAGATTTTTGTTTGATGGGACGTCTTCTCCACACGCCCTGATCAGGGCGTGTGGAGCATATTTAATAGGCTTTCACTGCCTTTTTTAATAGGCTTCTCCCTGCTCTATTTCTTCCTGCGTAATGCGCTTGCGGTCGATGGCGCGCCAGGCAAAAACGATGTAGGCGAGCACGAACGGGATGAGGAGGGAGACTATCGCCATGGTGCGGAGCGTGAACTCGCTGCTACAGCTGTTGGCGAGAGTGAGCGAACTCTGAAGGTCGATGTTGGATGGATAGTAGGCGGTATTGTTCCAGCCGGCTATCAGCAGCAGAACCAGCACGGTAAGCACGGTTCCGATGCCCGTAAACCAGATTCCCTTTCTATACTGCACGCTCCTCGATGACTTGAAAATGCCGAAAAGAACGAGTACTACACCTATTAATAATATTACAAGCAAGATTGGCATCTCCAGGAGATTGTGAAGATACTTCATACTCTCAATCGTAATGCCGGAAGAAGAAGTGCTGAATCCATCTTTTACCAGCAATCTGATGAGGAATGGCAGGAAGAACAATAGGAAGAGGAGGGCATTCCATGGCAACTGGCGGGTGCAGCGCTCCTGAATCTGCTGGTGCTCGATGTTGTTCTTGATGTAGAGCATGCCCAGAATACGGGCTAGCATCAGTACGGCAAGTCCCAGCACTACGTTCCATGGGTCGAGCAGGGCATCAAGACCATGGCTGGCATTTGCCCAGCGGCTGATGACGGGTTGCAGACTGTTGGTAATATTGCCCTTGTCTATCAGGAAATTGCTGCCGTTGAAGAAGGTGGCTACGGCTCCGCCAAGAAGCAGCGGACCCACGATGCCGTTGATAATGAGGCAGTTCTGAAAGGTCTTCGATCCAAGAAAATTACCTATCTTGTTCTGGAATTCATAGCTCACGGCTTGAATCACAAACGAGAACAGGATAATCATCCACAGCCAGTAGGCTCCGCCGAAACTGGTGCTGTAGAACAATGGAAACGAGGCGAAGAAGGCTCCGCCGAAGGTGACGAGCGTGGTGAAGGTGAACTCCCACTTTCGCCCCGTAGAGTTGATGATGAGGCGACGCTCTTCTTCCGTTTTTCCCAAACAGAATATCAAGGTGTTGGCTCCCTGTACAAACATGAGAAACACCAGTAGGGCTCCTAATAATGATACGAGGAACCACCAGTATGATTGCAAAAATTCGTATGTCATAATACTAATGTCATAAAGTTAATTCATAATCTTAAGTTTATCATCTTAAGTTTTTATTCATATTCCGGTCCTTTCTTAATCTGCTTCACCAGGATGCTGATTTCTACGGCAAGCATGGTGGTGAAGAGTGCCAGGAAGATGAAGAAGGTGGTGGCCACGCTGCCTGCCTCGATGTCGGAGATGGCGGCACTTACTGGCAGCAGGTCTTGGATGGTCCAAGGCTGGCGACCGATTTCTGCTACTATCCAGCCCGATTCTGAGGCGATGTAAGCCAGCGGAATCATGATGATGGCGGAAATGAGGAACCATCGGTATTGGGCGATTTCCTTCTTATAGACCAGGAATAGGCTGAGGGCGAAGAAGAGAATGAGCAGGCAGCCTACTCCCACCATCAGGCGGAAGGCGTAGAAGCAGATCGGGATGCTCGGTACCAGTTCTTTGGCGTCCTTGATGTAACCATATCCGAAGTATTTCATATTCTCCCTGAGGATAGGGAGCTGGTCTTTCGCCTTCGTTTCGCGATAGGTTTTCAGGGCAACTATCGCCTTCTTGCCCCGGGCTATCTTTTCCTGCACGGATGGTTCCCGGGTGCCATCCTCTTTAGTGTAACCCTTGATAATATCGTTTACGCCAGGCACGTAGCCATCGGCTGTGCGGGTGGCTAAGAACGAGAGCATGTTGGGGATGGCGATGCGCATGGCTGGCTCCTGCTCGTTTTCGTAATCGGGCTGCCGGAAGGGATGAACGGCTGCTATCGCCGTGAGGCTTTCGCCGTTTCCACCATTATATAATGCTTCCATCGCAGCCAGTTTCATCGGCTGCACCTGTGCCACCTGGTAGGCAGAGTTGTCGCCGGTCATCGCAGCCAGCAGGGTGGCGATGAGTCCTACTCCGGCACCCATCTTGATGCTCGCCTTCGCCAGTTGGGTTTCTCTCTTCTTCAGGAGATACCAGCAGCTTACGGCTACTACGAAGGTGGCGCCGATGATCCAGGAGGAAGTAACGGTATGGGTGAACTTGTTGATGGCGAATGGCGAGAGTGCCACATCCATAAACGAAGTCATCTCGAAGCGCATGGTATCGGGATTAAATTCCTGTCCCACCGGATACTGCATCCAGGCGTTGGCTACGAGAATCCACCAGGCAGAAATGGTGGCGCCAAGTCCCGTGAGCCAGGTAGAGGCAAGGTGGAAGCCCCGGCTCACCTTATCCCAGCCGAAGAACATTACGGCTACGAAGGTGCTCTCCATGAAGAATGCCAGGATGCCTTCGATGGCTAGGGGAGCGCCGAACACGTCGCCCACGAACCAGGAGTAGTTGCTCCAGTTGGTGCCGAATTCAAATTCCAGGATGATGCCTGTGGCAACGCCCATAGCGAAGTTGACGCCAAAGAGTTTTTGCCAGAAACGGGTTACGTGCTTCCAGAACGGCTTGTTGGTGCGGTAGTAGCATGTTTCGGCGATGCCCATGATTACTGCCAGTCCCAGGGTGAGCGGCACGAACAGCCAATGGTAGATGGCCGTGAGTGCGAATTGCGCCCTCGACCAGTCGATGGTCGCTGATGTAATGTCTAACAATAGATTTGTCATCATAGTTGAATGGTTTTAGAATTGTTATTATATAATGTTTTTGTATTTCTTTCGATGTGAAGGTTGCGGGGATTCAGAGTCTTATCTGTTCAGAATTTCCTTGGAAACGAAGCCAGCCTTGTCTCCGTTCTTGGCATTCATATTGATAAAATCTGGAAAGAAAAAGAGCTTGAGCACCAGGAAGATGATGGCAAGCTTGATGAGGATGACAGCCCACAACGTCTTGCCCAGGGTCATCGTCCTGAAACCATCGTAATAGAGATGGAAAATTCGGGACAGCAGTCCTTGTTTCATCGGTTTTACATCCGTTTTCATCAGGTTTTTATCCTTTTTCTTCTGCATAAGCACTCCTTCTTAAAAAAAATCTGCTGCAAATCTACAATAAAATTATGTAACTACCAAATATTTTGTTGAAAAAGTTACAAAAAGATTATTTTTAGGTATCCCATAAGGGAGTTATTTTAAAGTTTTTCTTTTTTTTATGGAATAAGTCTTGCCGTTTCATCAGAATTTATTATCTTTGTCCCCTAAAACATAGAAACATTTTAATCAGAAATAATCAGTAGAAATGATGAATATAGAATCTGTTAGAGAGTATTGCCTCTCGCTTCCCCTCGTAACCGAGGCTTTTCCTTTTGATGAGCGGACCTTGGTGTTTCGCATTTTGGGCAAGATCTTTGCCTGTGTTGACCTGGAGCGCCCCGAGTGGGTTACGATGAAATGTAATGCCGATTACGCCCTCGAACTCCGGGAAGTGCATCCCGAAATAGAAGGCGCATGGCATTGGAATAAGAAATACTGGAATCAGGTAAACCTTTATGGCACGTTGGAAGATGATTTCATCCAGACCCTGATTCGCCACAGTTATTCCGAAGTGGTGAAGAAACTCAAGAAAAAGGAGCGGATGGAGCATCCGGAAATGCTGGATGTGAAGGAATAGGGAGAATTATTCATTTTTTCTGTAGTTTGGGTAATGCGTGTTTTCAAGATTCTTCGTATCTTTGCACCCGGAAATCATAATTAAAACTATAAGAAAATGTATATTGAGAAAATAAAGTCGCCAGCCGACTTGAAGAAGCTGGATTTGAAGGAACTGCAGGTGGTGGCTGATGAAACCAGACAGGCTGTGCTGAACCGTGTAAGCAAACATGGCGGTCATGTGGGACCAAACCTGGGATTCGTGGAGGCTACCGTGGCGCTTCACTACGTTTTTAATGCACCAAAGGATAAGCTCGTGTTTGACGTAAGCCACCAATGCTATCCGCATAAGGTGCTCACCGGACGAGCTGCGGGATTCCTCGGCGATGTGAATGACATGAATGCCATTTCGGGCTATTCTTCTCCTGCCGAATGTCCTGAGTATGATAACTTTGAGGTGGGGCATACTTCTACTTCCGTGAGTCTTGCCACCGGTTTGCAGAAGGCGCGCGACGTCAAGGGTACCGATGAGAACATCATCGCCATTATCGGCGACGGATCCCTTTCGGGCGGCGAGGCTTTCGAGGGACTGGATGAGGCTTCGGAACTCGGCACGGGCATCATCATCGTGGTGAACGACAACGAAATGTCTATCGCCGAAAATCATGGCGGAATCTACAAGAACCTGCGTGCCTTGCGCGAGAGCAACGGCACCTGCGAGCACAACTGGTTCAAGGCGTGGGGCTTTGAATACAAGTATCTGGAAGAGGGTAACGACATCGAAAAACTCATCCAGGTTTTCGAGAGCGTGAAGGATACGGATAAGCCTACCGTGGTTCACATTCACACAGAGAAAGGTCATGGATTTGCGCCAGCCGTAGCCAATAAGGAGGCTTGGCATTGGGGAATGCCTTTCAATCTGGAAGACGGTTCGCGACCAAGAAGGAATGCCGATGGAATCCTCCCGGAGGTTGCTCCGACAGAGGATTACGGTACATTATTCTCTGACTGGATGCTCAGCGAGATGAAGCAGGATAAGACCCTCATCGCCGTAACCGCCGGTACTCCTACCGCAGGTGGCTTTACTGCCGATAAGCGCCAACTGGCTGGCAAGCAGCACATCGATATGGGAATCGCCGAAGAGCAGGCGGTGGCCATGATTTCGGGAATGGCGAAGGGTGGATTGCATCCTGTCTGGACCGTTTACAGCACCTTCATCCAACGTACCTACGACCAGATAGCGCAAGACCTCTGCATCAATTCCAACCCAGCTGTAATCAACGTGGTAGGAGGCGGAGTGAACTCGATGAACGACATCACCCACATCTGCCTTTTCGATATTCCGATGCTCTGCAGCATTCCGGGGCTCATCTATCTGGCTCCAACCACCTGCGAGGAGTATTTCGCCATGCTCCGCTGGAGCATTCTGCAGGATAAGAAACCTATCGCCATCCGCGTGCCAAGCAATGGCGTGGTTCATACGTCAGAAGCCGTTGATGCTGAATATGGTTACGAGGCAAAGTACAAGGTAATGCACCAGGGCGAGAAGGTGGCAGTCATCGCCGCCGGTTCGTTCTATCAGAAGGGCGAGAATGTAGTCCGCCTGTTGGCTGATAAGGGCATCGATGCTACGCTCATCAACCCACGTTATCTGAACGAGGTGGATGCCGAGACGCTGGATAGCCTGAAAGCAAACCATCAGTTGGTGGTAACCCTGGAGGATGGTTCGAAGGATGGCGGTTTCGGCGAGCGTATCGCCTCTTACTATGGCACTTCAGAAATGAAGGTGATGGTGGGCGGCATCAGGAAGGGACTCTACGACAGATACGATGTGAAGGAGTTGCTTTCGGATAATCGCCTGCTCGATGAGCAGATTGTGGAAGACGTTTTGTTAGTAATTAATGATTAGTTATTAGTTAGACGGCATAGTTAGTTTTTATTTAACGAGAAATCCAAGCCGGAGAATCATCTCTAGCTTGGATTTCTTCTGTTTTATCATCGAATGTTTGTCTTAATCTCAGTCTTAATCTTAGTCATCATCCCTGTCATTATCTCAATCATCATCATCGTCATCATCATCATCATCATCATCCCAATCTCTATCGTGCTTCCACTTTCCTGGTCTATAAGTTACATGGGTTCCGCCTGGCCATCCTGGTCTTCCGTAGCTGCACTCAGGGCGAGGGCGGCGCTTGTCGTGTCCCCAGTTATGCTTTGGATACTTGGTGTAAATATGGTGAACATACACATGATTATTCCAGCCGATAGGGCGATAGAAATAGTATGAGTTCTTGAATCTCTTCCATTGTCTGGCGGTCATCATGCGCTTGAGCTGCTTGTTGCGGTAATGCCAGCCGTAGGCATCAATGTCGCGATAGCTTCGGATGCCATTGAGATAATTGAGATTGATGTTCAGGATGCTGTTGCGCTGAACGCTGCTCAATCCCAGTTCCACCACCATCTTATCTGTGATAAAACGAGCTTCTGCCTGAATATTTGTCAGTCTCTGAGCATTCATAGATGTAATCATCATCCATACTGCTACCAATGTCATAATTATTCTTTTCATAACTATCTTCTCTTTAAAGGGTTATTACTGCATTTATTTTAATTGAAGAGGCTACTTGGTGCCGCTATCAACTTTTTGATGGTGCAAAGATAGAGAGAATAGCTGAAAACAACAAGGGGAAAACCATAATCTGATGTATGGTTTTCCCTAAAAGCATCGGGGAAATTCCTGTAATAAGATTGTAGTATCTTTTATCTGCTAATTCAAATCCTTGTAACCTCTTTGACACATAATATCCCTACCTTTGCACCCGAAATTTAACAGGTATTACCCCGAAAGGGGAAATCTTTAATAAAGGTATTATAGTTAGATAAAGAAAAAATGGAAAAGAAAGTATCGGGTAAGCATAGCAGCATGAATGGCTTTGCTATGATGAAAGGTAGAGTAGCTAATGTAGTTTTGGCTTCAGCTTTATTGTTGGGTGGAGGCTTGACTGCACAGGCTCAAAACGCAGCATTAACAACCTGTTCTCAGAGTGCAGCAACCGCTATTCCGCAGAATCCAAACTGGAAGGCGAATGCTGCCGAATGGCAGAAACTGAAGGGCGAAATCACCCTCTACATGACCAATGATATGGGTCGCAACGGCTACTACGACCAGAAGCCTATCGCCGAACTGATGGGCGAGATGGCGGGCACGGTAGATCCGGAATGCGTACTTGCCGTGGGCGACATCCACCATTTCAATGGCGTGGCTTCCACCCAGGACCCTCTGTGGCTTACCAATTACGAATATGTTTATTCTCATCCCGACCTGATGCTCGACTGGTTCCCGGCTTGTGGAAACCATGAGTATCGTGGTAATACTCAGGCTTTTATGGACTATGGTAAGGTGAGCCGCCGCTGGATGATGCCAGCCAAATATTACACCAAGGTGTTCGACCACAAGGGAACTACCATCCGTGTCATCTTCCTCGACACCACACCTCTTATCGATTCTTATCGCAAGGCGTCAGAAAAATATCCTGATGCCTGCAAGCAGGATGCTGAGGCTCAGCTCTCCTGGCTCGACGAAACCCTGAAGAATGCCAAGGAAGACTGGGTCATCGTGGTAGGTCATCATCCTATCTACGCCTACACCGAGAAGAAGGAGAGTGAGCGACTCGACATGCAGAAGCGCCTTCTTCCTATCCTCCATAAATATAATAATGTGGCGATTTATGCCTGCGGTCATATCCACAACTTCCAGCACATCCAGAAGAAGGGCGACAACATCGACTACGTAGTCAATTCTTCATCATCTCTGG
>OGQM01001302.1_pt1 | contig 17833 bp, 12 predicted proteins | sample 1553191 | NCBI WGS metagenome assembly OGQM01 (sample SAMEA2579954, study PRJEB22360) | human gut metagenome | biome: human gut; feature: human-associated habitat; material: faeces | place: Denmark | collected 2008/2010 | reverse complement strand
AAGAATGGATGGCTAAGATCGTTATGATAGCTGCGGCAGTTTTAAGGGTAGATATTAACGATCCCGCTATTGCTGAAGATAGTATGGAGTATGTGATGAATATGCCGCCTGCGTATGGTCAGGACACAGCAATTAATCCGATTGTTATGATTCTTTCCTTTCTCTGTTTCCTGATTGCGATCATCTGTCGTAAAAAGGACAGGACGGCAGGTCATAGATATACATTAGCGTTTATGGGAATATTTATTATTTTCTGTGCAATGGTACGGTGGGAATGCTATGTAACACGGTATATGATATCGTATCTTGCATTGCTGTGTCCTGCAATTGGTTATCAGATACAGAATGTATCGGAGAAATTTCAGACAAGGATTTTAAAAACAGCTTTATATCCCGTGGTCTGGTTCCTGTGTTTTACAGAGTTGTTTTCTCTGGCCTGGTATCATCAGGAAAAGTGGCATGAGTCGGCGATGCAGAGACCAATAGGGTATTTTGCCAATAATGGTGGGATACGCCCAGAATATGAGGAAACATTAAGCTGCTTAAGAGAACTTGGATGCCAGAAAGTGGGAATAAAACTGAATGGTGTTAATTACGAATACCCAATATGGTGGATGCTGAAGGAAAATGATATTGAAATCAGGCATATACTTGTAGAAAATGCATCTGGGATTTATGAGGATGAAACGTATATTCCGGAGTATATAATTCTTGGAAATAGTATAGCAGACGGTCATATAACAGTTCATGGTCAAGAGTATTACGAATTAGAGGAGTTCGTGGATAACCAATATATAAAAGTATATAGAAAGAGGTCATAAATGGATAAGAGAAAACTTGTTTATAACTTAAGTATAAATCTTTTTTTTGCAGTTACATTAATTGTGTTTGGGCCATCTGAAATATTTATTTCGAGCAAAGAGGATTTCCTATTTTCTTATACAGCTTTTACGGGAATGCTGATATTAACAGGGACTTTATATGTTATTTTAAGTACTATAATATTAATGATATTACCTCAAACGTTTGCAAAAATTATATCATCAATAATATTTATATTCACACTTGGGTGTTATATTCAGGCTATGTTTATGAATGGTAAAATGCAATCCTTGACAGGGTACAATATAGACTGGGATATGAAGTTAAATATAGAAAATATATTCGTCTGGGTCTTGTTTGCAGTGATATATATTGGTTTATGGTGGATGTTAAAGAAAAAGGACCAGATGAAATTTAGGAAAGGAGTTATAATTGTTGCAGGCATTTTAACAGCAGTACAAATGATAGCATATATTACTCTGATGATTACTACAGGTGTATTATCAGATGAAAAAGGAGGATATGTATCAACTAAAGGGATGCTAGAATTATCAGAAAAGGATAATGTAATTGTATTTATTCTTGATACTTTTGATGGTCGTACGGTAGAAACTTTGCAAAAAGAAGATCCAGATGTATTGAGTGATTTTAATGGATTTACATATTTTCCTAATGCGACTAGTATGTATAGCAGGACCTACCCTTCGATTACATATTTGTTGACAGGAGAAAAATGCTATTTTGATGAAGGCGCTGTTAAATGGGTAAATGATGCATATGATAAAAGCACATTTTTTGAAAGATTAAGAAATGATGGTCTGTTGAATATAGGTTTATATACATATCCTGCATATATTGGGGACTGTGCAAAGGATACTATGGTGAATTGGGAATGGGAAAAGCAACGGGTTGATCAGTATAAAGTTTTGAAGTATATGATCAAAATGATATTATACAGAGATATGCCATATGTGATAAAAAACTATTTTGTATACTCGGCAGATGAAATGAATAATGACGTGATCTTACAGGAAAATTCAGATGAGCAATATCAATTTTCAGATGATGAATGGTTTAATTCAAAAGTAGAAGAAGGCCTTAAAATAGGAGGGGCGCAAAAGACATTTCAATTTTATCATCTTGCGTCTTGTCATATGAATTTAAGTGATCCGACTCCATTAGGCAAAAGAAGTCTTGAGATCGTTCGAAAATATTGTGACAGCTTGAAGGAACTTGGAATATATAAGGACTCAACCATAATTATTGTTGCAGATCATGGTAATTCTGGAGGAGGAAATACACTTGATCTTCCACAAAAAACAGCAGTACCCCTTCTTTTGGTGAAACCAGCTGGTAGAGACGAGGAAAAGCTTGCTGTTTCAAATGCACCGGTTTCACAGACGGAAATTTTACCACAGATTTTGAGTGGATTATCTTTGAAATACGAAGATTATGGACAGACTTTGTTCGAAATTAGTAATGATGAACAAAGAAACAGAATGTATTATTATTCGTCGTTGTATTCAGATGAAGAGGGTGAAGTAGAATTACGAGAATACAAGGTGTCAGGGGACGCAAGACTGCCTGAAAGTTACCACTATACAGGAAACTCTTGGGATATTCTGTATTCAGCGAATAGAGTATCAAGGAAGAAGTAACGATATTGGGATTAATGAAACTGTACTATTAGTCATACTTTCTACAACAAGAAATATAAAGTTATTTGGTATATAGAAATGGGAGAAAAGACGGATGATGAAACAGTGGAGAAAATTGATCAGAATAATTTTACCTATCTTAATTGGTATGTTGATAGTGGAGGGTGTTGCAAAGGAAAAAATTAATTTGTGGCAGATAGAAGTGCCGGCTTCGTTGGAATTAAATAAGGATAGTTATATATATCAAAGTGAAAAGTTTCCCTTATCAGAGGGAGATTATGTGGTGGGAATTGATTATGTGGCTGATTTGGAGGGAGCAGAATGTGAGTTATATGCACCTTCTCTTATGGATGAGAATGGAAAGAAAGGGTATGTGCTTGCGACAGAGAAATTAGATCCTTTGAAAAACAGAGCAAGAATAGAAATGCATGTGGAAAATAATATATCAGAATTTCAGATTCGGATTTTTTATAAGGAGGGAAATTTTGCGTTACAGGGAATGGCAATACGGGATATGTCCATATATAGGGATGAGGTTATGATGTATATAATCAGCATATTGACGCTGCTGATAGTGGGATATCTGATTCGAAAAGGAAACCGGGAACAGAGAATCAGTATTATGGTAATAAGCGTAGCATCTATAGTAACAACAATACCATATTTCAATGATTTTCTTATTGTAGGTCATGACATAGCATTTCATCTGAATCGTATAGAAGGAATGTATGAGGCTGTTTCTAATGGTGAAGTACTGGCACGTATTAATCCGATTCAAAATATGGATTATGGGTATGCATCTGGAATTATGTATCCGCAGTTCTTTTTGTATATAGCAGTTATATTGAGATTGCTTCATGTGTCACTGATGGATTCTTATAAAGTTTTGATCTTTTGCGTTAATGTGGGCACAGCTATATGCGCTTACAAAAGCTTTAAAGGGATTTTTCAGAGAAATGAGGCTGGATGGCTTGGATGCTTTTTTTATACATTTTGCAATTATCGTTTAGTGAACATGTACACCAGAGCAGCGCTGGGAGAACTTTTGGCTATGGCATTTCTTCCTGTGGTTATATGGGGGTTTTATGAGTGCATACAAGGAAATTATAAAAAATGGTATATATTGATGCTTGGAATATCTGGGGTGATACAAAGCCATTTATTGTCTCTTACTCTATGTGTGATTTTGGGGATTTTCTTGTGTATTACGGGTGTAGCTCATTTATGGAGAGACAAGATTCGTATTGTGGCGCTATTGAAAGCAGTAGTTGTAACAGGTATGCTGAATTTGTGGACTCTGGTTCCAATATTGGATTACATAGGAGAAAATTTTCATGTATTTTCCGAAGCAGATTATTATGTACAGGAAAGAGCGATATATGTATCACAACTGTTTAATACATTCAGTGGTAGTATCACGGGTCCCAATATGCTGATTGGTTCAACAAAGGGAGAGATGATTTTATCAGTTGGAGTAATGGGATTGATTTCCGTTATTGTATTTATAGCTATTAACGTTATAGAAAAAGAAAACGTAGAATTGTCTGCCGAATTGAAAAAAATAGAAAATATAGGAAATATGGGACTTGAGTTTGGAATATTATTTTGTCTTATGGCATCCTGGCTGATGCCATGGGATATTATCCGTAAACAGGAGCTCATTTATGCGGTACTGAAAAATTCGAGTTTCCATGGAGATTTTTAGCAGCCGTAGCAGTATTCCTGACACTTGTATTTTGCGCCGGTATTTTAGAGTATTGTAAGCTGGGCAGATATCAGAATATAGTAATTGTCTGTGCGTTGGCAGCGTGTATTATGTTTGCAATGCCTGTCATAGATGCCACAACGCAAATGTCCACCTATGGTAATGCAAGTGAAACAAAATATGTGACTTATGCGGATATAGAGTATTTATATCATGGGGATGATTATACAGAAATATGTGATCGGGGACAGGTTGTTGGGTTTAGTGACCAGAATATGTATTATATAGAGGATTATAAAAGAAGTGGGAGTGGTCTGAAAGTCAAAATCAGCGGGAAAGGATCAGAAAATAATTATATAGAACTGCCTGTTTATTATTACCCTGATTATCATGCCAGCTTACAAGGAAAGGAATTGCAGGTAGAGAGGGGGAAAGCGGGATCAGTTAAAGTAATACTACCTAATATGAATTTAGATAATGACGAACTGAATCTCAGATTTGAAGAAAAACCATTATGGAAGCTGGCAGATATGATATCTGTATTTACAGCGCTGATAATCATAGGATTTATAGTTGTTACGAAATTTTCAGGCAATTGTCCATCGAAAAACATGAAGATACGTTATTTCAAATAAGTTGATAGAGCATTGCACAAAGTATGATATTGATTTATACTAAAACCAATATGATTACAAAGGAGACGGGTATATTATGAAAAAATTAGCAGGACAGGCATTTAAGTTTATCTATTTCTTTAGTTGTTTCTTTACACTGTTTACTAATTATGCGCACGCATATATTGACCCCTCAGCAGTGACTTATGTCATTCAGGCTGTCGCAGCGGTTTTTATAGCATTAGGTGCAGTAATAACTGTATTCAGACATAAGATCGCCGCATTCTTCAGGAAAAATACAAAAAAAGGGGAAAAGAGAGAAATTCATGTCAAAGAAGATGAAACTCAGGAATGAATTTGGCTTAACGGATTAAAATGCAGATTATAGGTAGATTTTTTGGAAGCATCATGTACGGGTGCTATCATCTGGCAGGAAACTATGGACTGGCGATTATCCTGTTTACTTTTTTAACCAAGATAATTTTACTGCCTATCTCTATTATGGTACAGAATAATTCTATTAAAATGGTTAAGATGTATCCGGAACTGAATCGTATCAAGGTAAAATATTTTGGAAGCAAGGATATGATTTCAGAAGAAGAATACCAGTTGTATAAGAAAGAAAATTATCATCCAATGCTGGATCTGGTGCCGGTAGTTATTCAGTTAGTTCTGTTAATGGGTGTTGTAGAAGGAATCCGGGGACTGACTGTCGGGGAAAAGGTATTTATGGGCCTTGATCTCGGAGTGGTGCCGATAGAAGTATTTGGGAAAGCTGCAGCTGTACCGGTGCTGGCAGCATTGTCAGCATGGTTGATGTGTTTTACGCAAAATAAGGCGAATGTTCTTCAGTCAGAACAGAACAAATGGAATAAAGCAATTACCTTGATACTGTCAGTAGGATTATCGTTATACTTAGGATTCTTTGTGGAAGCAGGGATTGGACTTTACTGGATAGCAAGTAATTTGATGTCCATAGCTTTAATGTATATATTGAATTATTTTATTAATCCCAAAAAGTATATTGATTATGAGGCGCTGGCGAAGAGTAAAGAAGAATTAGAGCAGTTAAAGCAGGCAGAGTCACAGAGAGACCATTCTGTAGAAAAGAAATATACACAGTTAGAAAAGAAGGATTATAAACGCTTTCTGAAATTTGAAAATAAGCAGCTGGTATTTTACTCTGAAAAGAATGGATTTTATAAATATTTTAAGGATATTATTGAGATCATCCTGCATAAAACAGATATTATTATTCATTACATTACCAGTGATCCTGCTGATGAAGTGTTTAAGCTGCAGAGTGATAATTTTCAGGTGTACTATATCGGGGAGAAAAAGCTGATCGTGCTTATGATGAAAATGGATGCGGATATGGTGGTTATGACTATGCCAGATCTGCAGAAGTACCATATCAAACGCTCTATGGTCAGAGATGATATAGAATATGTATATATAGATCATGGAATTGGCAGCATAAATTTGATGCTTCGCAAGCATGCACTTGATTATTTTGATACAGTATTTGCGTCAAATGATATTTCCTATCGGGAGCTGAAGGAACAGGAGAAACAATATGGATTGACTCCAAGGAATATAGTGAAATATGGGTTTTGTCTGATTGACAATATGATCAGAGAGTATGAAAGTCAGCCTGTCATAGAGAATGAAGTCAAAACAATTCTGATAGCACCTTCCTGGCAGGAGGATAATTTGCTTGACCTGTGTATTGACCAGATCCTGGATCAGCTTCTTGGAAAAGGTTATCATATTATTGTAAGGCCACACCCTCAGTATGTGAGACACTGCTATGAAAAGCTGGAACTGTTAAAACAGCGATATGCACAGTATGATGATTTTACTTTACAGACTGATTTTTCGTCAAATGATACCGTATTCAATGCAGATATATTGATGACAGACTGGTCAGGAATCGCATATGAGTATTCATTTACTACATTGAAGCCATCCCTGTTCATCGATACACCTATGAAGGTAATGAATCCGGATTATAAAGAGATAGATGTAGTTCCTTTCGATATAGAGATTAGAAACCAGATAGGGCTGTCAGTTTCTGTAGATCATTTAGAAGAATTGGATTCTGTAGTCAGGAAGCTGCTTTATAGTGAGGATTATCAAAAAGAAAATATGAAAGCACTGAGAGATAAATATTTATATAATGTATCGAAGAGTGCAAAAGTAGGAGCAGACTATCTGATCAGACGTTTGATAGAAATGTCGAAAACATAAGCGGTAACAGGGATGCTGTAAGCATCCCTGTTTATTACACACATGTTCACGACAGAAAGGAAAATGAATAATATGAACAAAAAAGAAGGGGATATTTTAAGACTGCTTACAGAGGAAAGAAATGCTACACAGCGCATATTGTCTGAAATAAGTGGTTATTCACTGGGGAATGTAAATGCGATCGTGCAGAACTTAGTGGAAAAAAATTATATCAATGAAGACTTGATGGTGACAGAGAATGGTTTATGTGAACTTCAAAAAACATCTCCGCACAACGCCGTGATTCTTGCAGCAGGATATGGGATGAGAATGGTACCGATCAACTTGGAAAAACCAAAAGGACTTCTGGAGGCAAGGGGAGAGGTATTGATAGAAAGGCTGATTCGGCAATTACATGATGCAGGTATTCATGAAATTTATATTGTTGTTGGTTTTATGAAGGAGTGTTATGAGTATCTGATTGATAAATTTAATGTACATTTGATCGTTAATGAGAAATATGCAGCAAAAAATAATTTGTATTCTTTGTATAGAGCGGAAAAACATCTGACGAATAGTTATGTAATTCCATGTGATATATGGTGTGAAAGGAATCCTTTTTCTAAAAGGGAGGCATATTCCTGGTACATGGTATGCACAAAGGCTGATAAAAACAGCAGCATCAGAATTAACAAAAAGAATGAGCTTGTTAAGGTATCAGGAAATACCGGTGGGAATCAGATGGTAGGAATTGCATATTTGACAGGGGAAACAACAAAATATGTAAAAGATAGAATGGAAGCATTCCAGTCAGATGCGAAATATGATAATTGCTTTTGGGAAGAGGCACTGTTCCGTGATAATAAAATGTCAGCATATGCTAATATTGTAAATGATACGGATGTGACGGAGATCAATACATATGAGCAGCTCCGTGAATTTGACCACAATTCTGATCACCTGAAGTCAGATGCGATCGCTGTGATTGAAGAGGTATTTGGGATAAATGCAGGGGAAATAACAAATATAGAAGTACTGAAAAAGGGGATGACAAACAGATCTTTCATATTTGAATGCAGGGCGGAAAATTATATCATGCGGATCCCGGGAGAAGGAACGGAAGAGCTGATCAACAGGCAGGATGAGGCAGAAGTATATTCTGTGATTAACGGAACAGGTATTTGTGATGACAACATTTATTTGAATCCTCAGAACGGATATAAGATCACAAAATTTATAAAAAATTCCAGAACGTGTGATCCACTGGATGAGGAAGATGTGAAAAAATGTATGACCAAGTTAATGGAATTTCATGAAAAAAGAATTATAGTAAGTCATACATTTGATCTGTTTACCCAAATAGAAAAATATGAAAAACTGAGAGGAAAGGAAAAATCATTCTATAAAGATTATCAGGAAACCAGGGAAAAAATATTTTCATTAAGGGAGTATATAGATAAGAACAAATGCCCATATGTTTTGACGCATATAGATGCTGTGCCGGATAATTTTCTGTTTGATCTGGAGAACGGGCAGGAGAAGTTATATCTGATTGACTGGGAGTATGCAGGTATGCAGGATCCGCATGTGGATATTGCAATGTTTTGCATATATGCCATGTATGACAGGAAGAGGATTGATCAGACAATTGACTTTTATTTTGGCGAAAAAGCTGACAGGAATGTAAGAATCAAAATATATTGTTATATTGCAGTCTGTGGATTGCTGTGGAGCAATTGGTGTGAATATAAGAGGACACTGGGAGTGGAGTTTGGAGAGTATTCATTAAGGCAGTATCGTTATGCGAAGGAATATTATGAAATTGTGATGTCGGAAAGGAAGGGGGAATAGCGTTGAATAAGATAGAACGTGCAGTGATTCTGGCGGCAGGATATGGAAACAGGATGAAACCTGTGACGCTGGGGACACCCAAACCGTTAGTGAAGGTAAATGGGGTCAGGATGATAGATACGACCATAGAGGCGTTGCATTATAATGAAATTTATGAAATCTATGTTGTTGTAGGATATTTAAAGGAGCAGTTTTATGAATGGAAAAAGAAATATCCTGAAATCACACTGATCGAAAATCCATTTTTTGACAGCTGTAATAATATTTCTTCCTTGTATGTTGCTAAAGAATATTTAGAGAATGCAGTTATCATGGACGGAGATCAGATAATCAGTAATAAAGAAGTATTGAAACCTATGTTTGAGCATTCAGGTTACAATAGTGTATGGGTTGATACATTTACTGATGAATGGCTTCAAACGGTAAGGAATGGGATCGTAACCTCCTGCAGCAGGAATGGGGGAGAGCGTGGATGGAGATTATACAGCATATCCAGATGGACATCAGAGGATGGAAGACGATTAAAGCAGCATCTGGAAAGAGAGTTTGAAGAGAAGAAAAATCGTCAGATTTACTGGGATGATATTGCATTGTTTTGTTACCCACAGGAGTACAGATTGGGTATTTATCCAATGAAAATGGGAGATGTAACAGAAATAGACAGTATTGATGAACTGGTGGAAATAGATCCGGGCTATCGGAAATATGTGGAGGGAAACAAATGAGGACAAAGCATACTAGTGAAAGTAAAATTGATTGGATGATCACACTGGTACCACTGGGAATTATTATTGGTTTGTGTGTACTGTTTTTTCTCATGCCGGATCAGTCAAATCTGGTATTGGGCAAGATCAGATTTTTCTTTGGTGATACGCTGGGCAGCTATTATCTGATAATCGGACTTGGGATATTTCTTTTATCCTTGTACGTTGCAGGATCAAAATATGGAAATATTGTTTTGGGAAAGCCAGATGAGAAGCCGCAATATTCTTTTCTGACCTGGGGGGCTATGATGTTTACCTGTGGTCTGGCGGCGGATATTCTTTTTTATTCATTTTCAGAATGGGTTCTCTATGCAGCGGATCCCCATATAGAAGAAATGGGAAGTATACAGGAGTGGGCAGGTGTATTTCCTCTGTTTCACTGGAGTTTTATACCATGGGGATTTTATTTGCTTTTAGCAGCAGCATTTGGATTTATGCTCCATGTCCGTAATTGTGAAAAGAAAAAATATTCAGAGGCCTGCAGACCACTATTGGGGAAGCATACAGATGGAATTGCAGGAAGAATTATAGATTTGCTGGCTGTGTTTGCATTATTGGCAGGAACCGCCACGACCTTCAGCGTAGCGACACCACTGATGGCAGCTCTTATTGCGGAGCTCTTACATATCGAGATCAGTCGTACAATAATTAATATTATCATTCTGCTGGTTACATGTGTTGTATACACATATTCACTATTGCATGGATTTAAAGGGATCGGTATTCTGGCAAAAGCGTGTATTTATCTTTTTTTTGGATTGATGGCATATGTGTTGTTGTTTGGGAGAGAAACGAAGTATATTATAGAAACAGGGCTGTCTTCTCTGGGCAAAATGACTCAAAATTTTCTGGAGCTTTCCACATTTACAGATCCGTTAAGAAAGACATCGTTTCCACAGACGTGGACAATATATTACTGGGCATACTGGATGGTCTGGTGTGTGGCAGCACCGTTCTTCATCGGGAATATATCAAGAGGAAGAACTATCCGTCAGACAATATTAGGTGGGTATATTTTTGGAGTTGGATCAACGATAGCAAGCTTTATCATTTTTGGCAATTATTCTATGGGGCTGCAAATGCAGGGAAAAGAGGATTTTATAGCGGAATATCAACAGACAGGAGATCTATATGGGATGATCGTAGGCATGATAAAGACACTTCCGGCAGCACCGGTTACAATGGTAGTATTACTGATTACGATGATAGCCTTTTATGCGACCTCATTTGATTCCATAGCGCTGACGGCAGCAGGTTATAGTTATCATAAGCTGGAAGCAGGGAAACAGCCACATAAGCTGGTTCAGTTAATATGGTGTATTTTACTTATTCTGCTGCCGATGGCATTACTGTTTGCGGAGAGCTCTATGAGTAATCTTCAAAGTGTGAGTATTGTTGCAGCTTTTCCGGTAGCGGTTGTTATTGTTATGATAGCAGTCAGCTTTATGAAGGATGTGAAAGAGTATTTAAAGCAAGTATAAGAAACTTTATTAATGGGAGGTTTCCGTGAAAAAAAAGAGAATAATAGCAGGAATAATAGTAGTTGCTTTTTGCGTATTATTAGGTATAGTAATCGATTTAACACATACAGTAACAATTACCTATCATTTAAATGGTAACGAAGATATTCAACAAGTATATCGGACAGCGCTAAACAAGGATATTGAATTTTTAACTCCGCAGCTTACGGAAGAAAATGATGAATTTATTGGCTGGTATTTGGAACCTGAGCTTAAGACGAAGGTGGATAGCGGATTTGTTGTTGACAGAGATATTGATTTGTATGCTGGTATTTGTGAAAGAGGTAAAAATACGGAATTCAAATTACCAGAAATATATATCAGAACAGATACGGCATTAAGTGAGCTGGATAGATATGAATATAGTGTTTGCACATATACCATGACAAATACACTGCAAAATTTTTGCATAAAAGATGCATCGGGATATGTTCGTGGAAGAGGAAATAGTACATGGCAGTATTTTGAAAAAAAACCATTTCGGATAAAATTCGATGAAAAAATTGATTTATTAGGAATGGGAGAAGACAAAGACTGGGTGTTGTTGAGTAATGCAGTGGACTATACACTTATGCGAAACGATATTGCAATGAATATTGCGAATATCCTTGGTCTTTCATATACGCCGGAATGTAGATGGGTGCAGATATTTTATAATGACGAGTATCTTGGAATATATCTTTTATGTGAGCAGGTTGAAACAGGAAAGAATCGCGTTGATATAGAAATTCCGTATGGGGCAGAAGACATAGATATAAATTATTTGCTGGAACTAGGGGGTGAATTGGAAGGGTTCACATTGCCGGAAGTAGCAGACGCAAATGAAAACTGGGGCAATTATTTTTCGTGTGAGATAGTTTACCCGAAGAAAAATATGGTAACAAAGGATCAGAAGGAATATTTAGAAACGTATATGCAGTTGGTGAATAGTGCGATTTTAGAGAGAGATTGGGAGGAAATTCAAGAATTAGTAGATGTGGATTCATTTGCTGAGTGGTATTTGGTCAATGAAATTATGTTAAATGGTGACATGGGATGGAGTATGTTCGCTTATAAGAAGCAGGGAGAGAAACTATATCTGGGACCAGTTTGGGATTTTGACCAGAGCTGTGGGGTTTCTGGAACAGGTGGGAATGATTATGAAACCTGGTATCCGGAGACAAGCAGCCAGAATGCATGGTTTAATTCTCTAATCGAGATGCAGGAGTTTAGGGATGTGCTGTCAAAGCATTGGAATAATAAACTGCCTGAAATAAAAGAGTTCCTGATAGAGGAGCGAGGAAAAAGCGAATTGTGTAGAAAAGATATTGAAGCGAACTATGAAAGATGGGATGTATTAGGAAGGGCAGAATGGAGAATGCTGGATGAAATTGGGAAATTAAAAACCTATGATGAAAATGTTGATTATCTCTTTGAATGGCTTGGGCACAGGATAGACTGGATAAATAACGAGTTGGGCAATTAATTGCCCAACTCGGATGGCACTATGCGGTAAAAACGATTTGGAATACAATACAAGCTGCCATCTGTTGTTTCCCACAGGTAGTAGGAGAGCTGCAGGCTGGTATCTGAGATTGAATTTTGATAAAGTGAATTTATATCACTATAGAATAATGCAGAACTTTCATCAGCATTTGAAAGAAATGTTCCGCTGAAATTCTCCAATTGTTTGTCATCCATAGGAACGCGTAATAGGAATGTACCCATATAATTTCCATTAAGAATAAATTCAACTGGTTGATAATAAATAAGAAATTCAGTTTTATTAATGTTATGACAGAAGGCATTCCAGTTTTGAAGAAAGGAAAAAATCTGATTATCACATTCAAGTAACGAGTCTAATTCCCAATCATCATCCTTGCGGAGATTTGCTAATTTTAACTTGTTTTTATCCCCATTTTTTCTGAGCTTTAGAGAGTAGCTTCTGTCTGTTGTAGTAGTTAACCCAAGAGAGGGATCATAGGAAAGAACGGCATCACTGGTTTTGCAGCTGTATCCGTCAATTTCACTGTCGTTAGGCATATATAAATGCATAGTGCCATAAAACCTGTGGTTTTCAAAAGTAGTCGAATTAAATAGCATGATCGCAGAGCCTGATACAGTGAGTTTAGCTTCAAAATAGGTATCAGAATTGATAACATAAATGGCATAATTGTCTTCAGCCAGTGGACTAAGGTATATTTTGCCATAATTACTGGACAAAGAGCTTTGTAGAGGAGTATCTTCAGTATAAGGAATGATAAATATATTTGAGTCCTCCTGATAAGGGAGAGCCTGAGCACCATACATAAGCAGATCGGAAGAAACTGCTTTAGAAGATTTATGTGAAATCAGTTGTTCTATTCTGGCACTAGAAACTATTTTGCAGCCAAGAAAATTGTTGGACTCTTGGTAAACAGAAAAAAAATAAACGATAATCAACATGAAAGAAAAAACCATTAAATAAATTGACTTAGCAGATTTCATTATCCAATAGAATCTCCTGTTTGCAACAACCAGTTTATACTTCTGACACCAGCAATATGTCGAATTTTATCTATAGTATCATTATTGATCGGGGTTTTGGCGCATATTTCAATAACCATCTCAAAGTTATTCTCCTGGACAGTTGATGTACGAATTTGATTTTGTTTATTGGGATATAGCTGTTTTATAAGAGCTTCAATTTCTTTTTGTGCAGAAACCTGATCACCACGCACAATGATTAAATATTTTTTCCGGAAAAAGCCAATATAATTTGCAATAATTACAACGATGGCAATAAAGAGAGTAGAGATTGCAGCCATTTTTAACATTTGAGCACCAACGCATAGTCCTTCAACGATCGACCAAAATAAAAACAGGGTATCATTAGGATCTTTGATAGCAGTACGATATCTGACAATAGACAAAGCACCAACCATACCCAGGGAAATTGCGATATTGCTGCTTATCATCATCATTAAAACAGTTGCAATTAGCAGGATAATAAGATTGGTAATTGCAAATTTGTTATTGTAACTGACACCAGTATATGTAATGCGGTAGGTAATATATATGATTATTGAAATGAAAAGCGCAGCAAGCATATACAATATAATGTGATTGGTATCCAAAGCATTATTGTTGGTATTGAACCATTCTAGTATTTTAGTTTTACTCATTACAAAACTCCTTATTTTTAATAAAAACAGTTGGTGTAAAGTGGTCTGCCAACCGTATATTTACTGACAGAAATCTGATCCAAATGATATTTCTGTAAAATTGCGGAAATTGGTTGGTATAACTGACCGTTAAATTTCACTTCTAATATTACAGTGCTGTCATCTATAGAGCGCCAATCTAGCGATTTGGAAAATAAATCATGTTGAAATTCTGCCGATTTTATAGATGAATCAAATGTAATGCGAATATTATTTTCTGGATAAATAAAAGCATTTCTTTGATATTCAATAATAGCCTTGGGTGTATAATAATTTAATGTAAGTATAGAATACAGCTTGAAGGCTTCCTGACTGTTATGGTTCAGTAAAAAAGAATAATCACAGTTAATAGATTTAATGATTTCGTCTTTAGAGATAGATAAACTTCTTTTGTGGGAATAATTTCCATCTTTTTGTTTGATCTCAAATTTCCCCTGTATGTCATCAGGATGATATATCCGGATCCTTACTTTTTTACGTTTTTCTATTCCAGCAAGTTTTTCGTAATAATCCTGATTTGAAAAAGAGTCAAAGTAGAGACTTCTTACTGGATAAGTGCCAGATTTGGAGTGTGGGTCTTTTACCAAAAGTGATGACAGTTCATTTTGTAATGAGACAGCCTCATGCCATGATAGAAGATATTTCAGTTCGCTGCGATTTATCTTAATGACATCCATTAAAGTATCCTATCTAAGTATGTTCCATTTATTCATACCCAAAATATTCTATTTATACATTATATCAAAAAATGATACTTCATCAAGTGATTTGAAAAAAAGAATTTATAAAACTGTTCAGAAATCTGAGTTGGATTGTGTTAGGCACATATAGGATAGACTGATTATAATCAACTATTTATACGACCGGCTTGGCGAGGGACAGTATATTTGACACAGTTTATTTATGACTGTATAATATGTGCGTAAATAAAGGCGTAAGATATTATAGTGTAGCAGAGGGTTTATGGGTCCATTCCCTAAATTTGAAAAATATCAGGGGACATTATGGAAAGAGGAGCTTATGCCTGCGTAGGAAGCTTTCGCTGTTGCAAAGAGACAGGGATATGATAAAGAAGAGTTTTCTATGGATGCTTCTATGGTGTGGGATGCCAGAAAGAAATTGAAGGAGTATCCAAGGCTCATATATAGTGGCTCAGTTGTGTTCTTAAGGATTTTGACCGAGATGTGAAAGGCGCTATCATACATGTCGGATACTGTGTTTGAATTATTCACAAGCCCCAGAGAAATGTTTGAAGGTTAAAAAACATAGGAAGTTAAGGGTATAACAACATAAATCTTATTGCCGTTTGGAAACGGTCGGCAGCCCAAATGGGATGATGAAAAAAATTAAGCAATATAGTGATTGCTCATGATAGCAGAAACAGCGTACTTAGGTGAAGGTAAATATGGCAGAGATGCAAAGCAATAGTGAAAAAGGAGCCCAAGGTGAAGCAGATGTTAGAGATGCTATAGAGAAAGCTTCTAAATTTGCGAGAAAAACAGTTAGAGTTTTTAATCATATCATTTTGGATTTTTATTCTGTGTATGGCAAAAGGACCGCGGAAATTGATCATATCATTGTGCTGGATGACAAAATTATAATTGGTGAGACGAAAGCAGCAAATTATATTCGGACGGACTATAGAGAGATTCCGTGGATTCTTTTAAACAATGACACAACGGATAATCCAGTTGTACAAAATCATTATCATAAACAAGTTTTTTGTGCTTGCTTTAATATTCCAAGAGAACAAGTAATAACTATCGAATTTTTGTTAAATTATTCCCAATGTAGCTTAAGAAGCGATTATCCAAACGACTATATTTTAGGAAAAGACAATTTGTTGAATGGACTTAGTTTGTTGTTTTCTGAAGGCAAAGAAAAACTAAATTTTGATGAGTTATGTAAAAAACTTGAAAAGATAGAAGCGGATTCTGTAGGGAGAGATACAGAACATAGAAAGAACCTAGAAGAGATAAGAAAAATTGAAGAGAAAACAAGAACGAGAGATGGACATTACAGGTTTAAAAGAACAGATATTGTAAAATGCCCGTTATGTGATGGATTTTTGGAATTCAGATATAAGTCTTGGGTGAAGAAAGAATTAGGTAATAAAAAGAATACGCGGAATATTGCATTAGGATGTAGCAATTATTCAAAAACAAAATGTAAAGAATTCATCACACCTAAAAAAGACGGAGGTCAAGGGTTTGATAATGTAAAGGAAATCCATATAGAGGAAAGAATGGGATGGACAATGGAAGAACAGTATGTGGGTACTATATTAGATGAGTATATGAATCTGAAAGAGGAAAATGAAAAATTAAAAATTAGTTTGCAAGTGGAACAGTCAAATAGAAAGGATAAGGATAACCAGATTTTAGATTTGAAAAAAGCGAATAGTTATTTGCAAAGCAACGTTACTAAAGCAAATAAACGTGCACAAGAAGCAGAAAACGAATACAAAAGCTTTCAAAAATTATTGGGGAAAATTTATATAAAAAAGTAAGAACATTGTACTTGGCTTAGTAAATCCATACGCTGTGAAGCAGACAAAAGAGGTTGAAGATAACAGCCAGCCCCCTCTTTCAGCTATTCAGTACAAGATACAATGACGGTCATACACTTCTGGCTCTGTTTTGTGAGGTAAATATTTAAAGAAAAGCCTGAAAAATCAATGATTTAGGGCTTGACAATATAGGGAGGATGATACAACAGATTCATGAAAATACGGAAATCTAATCTGGAAGCCTTGCGTATAATAGCAATGTATATGATTGTATTTATACATGCAAATATGTATTTATCGACTTTCTGTGCAGGAAATGCGATGACCTTTTTTAATGGATTAGTAAATGGCATCTGTAATATAGGGGTTACATGTTTTATTCTGATATCCGGGTATTACGGGGTGAATTTTAATTTGAAAAAGCTTGTAAAAATGGAGTGTATGATGATTTCTTATTCTCTGTTGGAAACATTGCTTATATATATAATTATGCCAGAACAGTTGCAGGGAGCAGCATTTCTGGAACAGTTGGTGAAGGCTTTTTTGCCATTTATCAGTCGCAAGTACTGGTTTTATTCCTGTTATGTCTGCCTGATATTGTTAAGCGGCTATATTCAGAAACTGATAGATGTGCTTTCACAGAAAGAAATGAAGAAGCTGCTCCTGTTGTTATTGCTTCTCTTTAGTGTATTACCAACAGTTTTTTATTTTGAACTGATACCGGACAATGGAAAAGGGCTGATTCAGATGATAATGGTTTATATGGTAGGCAGATATATACGCTGCTATCGGGAGCAGAAATTATCATGGAAAGCGGGGGTATTATTTATTGTATTATGGGTGATCAATGGAATTTCGCATGAATTTCCAATCTATATAGGGGGAATCTATCATCATCTGTGCAAGGACAATAGTATTACAAATTTGGTGATGGCGATTATTTTATTTTATTTATTTAAGAATTTGAATTTTCAATCCA
>OGQM01001301.1_pt1 | contig 17834 bp, 17 predicted proteins | sample 1553191 | NCBI WGS metagenome assembly OGQM01 (sample SAMEA2579954, study PRJEB22360) | human gut metagenome | biome: human gut; feature: human-associated habitat; material: faeces | place: Denmark | collected 2008/2010 | reverse complement strand
GCCGTTTCGAAGAAACGGCGCCTCTTTTCACTAAAACATTTCACATTATTTTTGTTCTTCTTTTTGAATCATATCTTGAAGCATTCTTTTAGCGACATCAAGTTGAGCATCATTATTTTTTCTTAAATCTTGAGTTGTAAGTGCAATTTGAACGTCTGGAGCGATACCTTTTTTGTTAATGTCGTTACCGTTAGGTGTTAAATATTTGGCAATTGTAAGATTCATACCGGTTTCGTTTGGTAGTGTAAGAACTTCTTGAACCATACCTTTACCATAAGTTGTAGTTCCGACTAATTTGGCTTTGTGATAATCTTTTAATGCTCCTGAAAGGATTTCACTGGCACTCGCACTGGATTTGTCAATTAAAACAACCATGGGCTTGTTAACGTTGTAATCAACATTTTGTGCTGTCATATTTCGTTTGTAGCCGTTTCTGCCAACGATACTTACGATGTTTCCTTGCGGTATAAATAAGTTTGCGATAAATACTGCATTTGGAAGTAATCCACCTGGGTTTCCTCTCAAATCAAGTATTAATCCTTTTGTTTTCTCAGTTTTTTCTAAGGCTTCTAAAAATTCATTTGTTGTAGATAAACCGATAAAGCTTAGGATTTGAATGTAGCCAATATTTTTGTCTACAGAGCTTTTTACTGTTTTTATTTTAATTTCTTTTCTTTTAATGTTTTTAACGATTTTTTTGTTATCTCTAAGTATTGTAACCTCTACAACACTGTTTTCAGGACCTCTAACGAGTCCGGCAACGTCGGAAATTGACATTCCGCTAACTTCTTTTTTGTTAACCGCAAAAATTACGTCTAAGGCTTTTATGCCTGCATTACTGGCTGGTGTACCTTCAATAACGTTGAAAACGGTTATTTTACCTGAATTAGAAAAAATGTTAACCCCAATGCCTGTGATTTTTGAATCAATAGAAGTGTTTAACTCTGCAAATTCAGTTTTAGACATGAATTTTGAATACGGATCGTTAAGGCTTTCAAGCATTGTGTTTATTGCAACATAAGCATCTTCGTCAGTTTTAATTTTACCTTGATAGTGAGCTTTCCAACGATACCAATCTTGTTCGTTCATGTCTGTATCGTAATAGTTATTTTTGATTACTTTCCAAGCCTTGTTAAATAGCTTTTGAGAGTCAATATAGTCTGTATTTACGTTTGTTTGTAATCCAACCGGACTTGATGCAAGTTTCAAGTACATGTTATGAAGCAGGTTGTTAAATATTAACAACGTAGCTACTAAAACTATGAAAATAATTGCGTGTTTTCTTTCCATAGCATAATTTAACATCAACGGATAAATTTAATCAATAGGTAATATAACGTGAGTTTAGATAAATTAAATTTTATTAAAAAACGAAAAATTTAGTCTTGATAAAACGTAAAAAATAGTTTATACTAAAACACAAATAAGGAGTATTGAATGGCTAAAATGGTTATAAATAAAGACTCTCAAACCTTTTTTGGGGAGGTGAACACTAGTAGTAGAACGACTTTTGGGCTTAAGGTTAATTCCACCATCCAATCCTTTAAACCTCTAACCATACGTAAGGTATTGGCATTTACTCTTGCAGAAACCCTAATTGTAATGGGTATTATTGGCGTGGTTGCAGCGTTGACAATTCCAAACTTGAACTCTTCAACGGTGATAAAGAAAAAGTAGTAAAGGTTAAAAAGATTTATTCAAACTTAAACGATGCAATTGGGCGAGCTCAAGCTGTTTATGGACCAGTTGAGGAATGGGTGAATGGTAAAACTGCAGAACAAAAAAATTTAATATTTTATGAAAGAATAACGGAATTTATGAAAATCCAAAAAACTTGTACTCCTAATACCACTGGGTGTTTTACTAAAAATCAAGGTAATGCCTTAAAATCAGGATTCTCGGTAACGGATACTTTTCAATCTCATTATCAAGTAATTTTAGCTGATGGTATTTCTATTGCGATGTTTCCTTATGAAGATGGTTGTCAAGAGGATGGTTGTTATAATTTCTATGTAGATATTGATGGACCATCAAAAGGTTCTTGTACTTGGGGTAAAGATATATTCGCTTTTGTTGGCGGTTCAAAAGACGGTCTTATTTCTTCTTGGGCATCTTCAAATGCAACACTTCGTTCTTATTGTTTTAAATTTGGTAATACTTGTTCTTCTTGGGTTATTCAAAACAATAATATGGATTATATCAAGGCTGATTCAAGTGGTAAATGCCCAAACGGTAAAGTATTGGATTGGACAACAAATACCTCTTGTAAATAGTATCTCTACAATCTTTCAAACCCTGGTGATGTTTGAGGAAGGTTTTGATATCCTTTATTTGCATAGACTGTTTTACGAATGTATTTGTCAGTGTAACCACCTTTTTTAAATAATTGTTTTAAAGTGTTTTCTCTTTGTAACAACGGGTGTTGACGGTCGTTTTGTTCTGGATAAATTTCTAATAATTCACTCCAAACAGCTGCCTCCATTGTCCAAGCGTAAGTTTCTTCTGCTAAAGAGTTGTATTCATCTTGGTGCAAAGCTTCATGCGCTAACAATGCGGCCAACGCTGCAGGCGGAGCATCTGCGTGTCTTGGATTAATGAAAATATATAATTGATTTTTCTTTTTCCAACCTAAAGCATCAAAGTTTTGGTATTCTTCTTTGATTTGACTCAAGTCTTTAAATTGAACTTTTACAGGCTTATCTGTTAGATTATAACCGATTAAAGCCCGTCTTGAAAAATCTGCTGTTGTGTTTTTCATCATATCAAGTGCAACTAGAATAACCTCGTCATTGCTAATCTTTCTATATTCTTTTTTTAATTGATTTATATAAATGTCGTCATATTTTGGAGGATAATTTGAACGAGCTTGTTGTTCAACGACTTCCTCTTTTTTGAAAATAGCGGCATGTGCCATTGAAGGTACAAAAAATGCCATTAATATTGCTAAAATAATTATTTTCTTTGTTTTCATACAATCCTCACCAATTAAGTATAACTATATTATAACTATATTTTTTGTAAATTCAAATTTTTATTTTTGTAACGTTTGTAACTAATTTATATGTTTGTATTATAATAAATTATGGAGGTAGGAATAATGCTAGAAAACGGTTTAATTATAACAGTTGTCGGAATGGGTGTAGTATTCTTATTCTTAACTTTGTTGGTAATTTGTATGAGTTTAATGGCGAAGGTTATCGTTATTATTAACAAATTTATGCCGGAAGTTACAGAAGAAACTGTTCCTGTTAAAGTTAACAGAGCAACTGAGGATGACGTTGCGGTAGCAATTGCTGTTGCAAAAATGAATATGTAATTTATATATTATTAGAAATTTAAAAGGGATAAAAAAATGTCAAAAAAATTAATCAATGTTATGGATACATCTTTTAGAGATGGTTTCCAATCAGTATTCGGCGCAAGAGTGTTGGTAGACGACTTTTTACCAGCATTGAAATCTGCCGTAGATGCAGGTATCAAACATTTTGAAGTTGCAGGTGGTGCTAGATTTCAAGCTCCAATTTTCTTCTGCAACGAAAATGCTTTTGAAACTATGGACAAAATCAGAGAAACAGTTGGTCCTGATATCAAATTACAATCTTTAGCACGTGGTGTTAACGTTGTAGGTTTGAACTCTCAACCACGTGACGTTATTGACTTACACGCTAAAATGTTTGCAAAACACGGTGTAAACGTAATCAGAAACTTCGATGCTTTAAATGATGTTAACAATTTAATTGACTCGGCTAACAGCATTAAAAAATATGGTCTACAACACGAAGCTACAATCACTATGATGGAACTTCCATACGGTTGTGAAGGTGCTCACGATGTAGAATTTTACAAACAAGTTTTAAGAAATATCTTAGATGCAGGTATTCCATTTGATTCATTAGCATTCAAAGATGCATCAGGTACTTCTCACCCAAGAAAAGTTTACGATACAGTTAAAATGGCTCGTGAAATGTTAGGTGCTGATATGCCAATCCGATTCCACTCTCACGAAACAGCAGGTACCGGTTTAGCTTGCTACTTAGCTGCTTTAGACGCTGGTGCTGACGGTATCGACTTGTCAATGAAACCGGTTTCAGGTGGTACTGCTCAACCTGATATTATTTCAATGTGGCATGCTTTAAGAGGTACAGAATACGATTTAGGCTTAGACATTAAGAAAATTATGGAAACAGAAGAAATCTTCAAAGAATGTATGAAAGATTACACTGTTTCACCTGTTTCATTAGCTGTAAATCCAATTCTTATCCAAGCTCCATTACCTGGTGGCGCAACAGCTACTACAATTGACCAATTAAAAGATATGGGTATGTTAGACAAATTCCCTAAATTAATTGAAAACATGAAAGAAGTTGTTTCTAGAGGTGGTTTTGGTACTTCAGTTACTCCGGTATCTCAATTCTATGCTCAACAATCATTCTTGAATGCTATTTCTGAACATCCTTGGGAAAAAGCAAATCCAGGTTACGCTAAGATGATTTTAGGTTACTTTGGTAAAACTCCATGTGAACCTGATCCTGAATTAGTTAAATGGGCAGAAGAAAAAACAGGTTTACAACCAACAACAGAAAAAGTTGTAGATATCAATGATAAAGATCCTGAAAAAGGCTTAAAAGCTGCAGAAGAAAGACTTAAAGCAGCAGGTTTGCCTGTAACGGATGAAAACTTATTTATTGCAGCTGCATGTAAAGACGGTAACGCTGACAAAGGTATCGACTTCTTGTTAGGCAAAGGTCACGTTGCAGTAAATAAAGGTCAAAAAGCTACAAAAGGCAATTATGCAAACGGTGCAACCGTTACAGTTAATGGTAAAGACTATGCTGTTAAAATTGAAGGCGATAAAGCTACAGTTAATGGTAAAACTTATGATGTTTCAATTGTTGAAGGCTTGAAAGAAGTTGCTGCTTCAGGTGCTTCAAACGGAGCAGGAACAGAAGTTAAATCTCCATTACCTGGTGCAATTCTAAAAGTTATCGCAAGAGAAGGTGATATAGTCGAAGAAGGTGATGTATTGTTCTTAATGGAAGCTATGAAAATGGAAACAGAAATCAAAGCTCCATGTGCAGGTAAAGTTGGCTCAATCAGAGTTGACGTAGGCGCAACAGTTACAGCCGGTCAATTGTTGGTAACTTTGGGCTAGTAGGAGTAAGAAAATGCAATTATTAGAAAGTTTAAAAAGTTTAAATGATATTACAGGTTATGCCAATATGGTTAAAGAGCCTCTACAAGGTGTAAACGGAGTTGAAAACTTCTTACATATGTACGGTTGCATAATCATGTTCGCTGTATGCTTGTTGCTATTATATTTAGCAATTAAAAAGAACTATGAACCATTACTACTATTACCAATCGGTTTTGGTGGTATTTTGGCGAACATTCCGGTAGCCGGACTTGCAGAACCGGGTGGGTTCTTATACACTGTTTACCATATTGGTATTGACGGTGGCTTGTTCCCATTGTTCATCTTTATGGGTGTTGGTGCAATGACTGACTTTGGTCCGTTAATTGCAAACCCTAAGACTGCATTATTGGGTGGTGCTGCTCAATTCGGTATCTTTGGTGCTTTATTGGGTGCATTATTACTTGCAAAATATGCAGGATTTGATTTCGGTTTAGCTGAAGCTGCTTCTATCGGTATCATTGGTGGTGCTGATGGTCCGACTTCAATTTTTGTAACTTCAAGATTGGCTCCTGACTTATTAGGTGCTATCGCAGTTGCTGCTTATTCATATATGGCTTTGGTTCCAATCATTCAACCACCTATTATGAAGGCTTTAACTACAGAAGCTGAACGTAAAATTGAAATGGTTCAATTAAGATACGTTTCAAAACGTGAAAAAATTATATTCCCAATCGTAGTTTTGGGCTTATGTATTATCTTTTTACCAGATGCAACTCCATTGTTAGGTGCTTTAACATTTGGTAACTTAGTAATGCAATGTGGTGTTACAGAAAGATTATCTAAAACATTACAAAATGAATTTATCAACATCGTAACAATCTTGTTAGGTTTGTCAGTAGGTTCTAAACTTTCTGCAGATAAATTCTTAACTTTGGAAACTTTAGGTATCTTGTTCTTAGGCTTGTGTGCATTCTCAATAGCAACAGCTTCAGGTGTATTATTCGCAAAATTAATGAATGTATTCTCGCCAAAGAACAAAGTAAACCCATTAATCGGTGCAGCTGGTGTTTCAGCTGTTCCAATGGCCGCTCGTGTAGTAAACAAAGTCGGTTTAGAATCAAATCCTCAAAACTTCTTGTTAATGCACGCTATGGGACCTAACGTAGCAGGTGTAATCGGCTCTGCCGTTGCTGCTGGTATCTTATTAGCTTTATGTGGTTAATGTGATATAATAAATTTGAAATTTGTATAAAAAGGAGATAAAAAATGACAACAAAAGAATTTTTTACTAATTCAGAAGAATTGAAGAAACTTATGTCAGCTGCTCGTGCAACAATCACAGCTCCATTTTTCGGTAACAATGTAGAAAAAATCGAAAACGTAACAGAAGCTTATGAATTGGCACAAGAAAGCTGCGGTACTATTGAATTAACAGGTATGCCTGTTTACGAACCTGAAAAAATCGGTTTACCTGCAGGTGCTAACCAATTATTATTCAATGATGGTACAGTTGTTGGACGTTGTGCAGCAGCTAGAAAAATCGTTGGCGAACCAAACTGCGACTTAAAAGTATTACTTCCTGTAATCCGTGAAGCAGTTTATGGTACTCGTGATAGATTAATGTACAACTGCGAAACTGTTGTAGGTCTTGATAAAGACTTTATGATTAAAGCTCACTTATTGATTCCTGAAGGTTTCGAAAACATTATGTACTCTTGGATGTTGAACTTCCAATACTTTAACGAAGAATACAAAAAAATGTACGCAGATTCTAAAGATATTCCTGAAGGCGATATTTACGTATTCTCTGATCCTGACTGGTCACACCCAGACTTCCCATATGGTTTAACATTCTTTGATCCAGAACACAACTGTGCTGCAATCTTAGGTATGAGATACTTTGGTGAACACAAAAAAGGTACGTTGACATTAGCTTGGGGTTCAGCTGCTCGTAACGGTTACGCTTCTTGCCACGGTGGTATGAAACGTTACAACTTAGATGGCGGTAAATCATTCCAAGTTGCTGTATTTGGTCTATCAGGTTCTGGTAAATCAACAATTACACACGCAAAACACGACGGAAAATACGATATTACTGTATTACATGATGATGCATTCATTATTAATACAAAAGACAAATACACAATCGCTCTAGAACCTGCATACTTTGATAAGACAGCAGATTACCCTATCGGTTGTGAAGACAACAAGTATATCTTAACTCAACAAAACGCTGGTGCTATTATGAAGGAAGATGGTCTTGTATACTCAGTTACAGAAGATATCAGAAACGGTAACGGACGTGCTGTTAAGTCTAAATTATGGTCACCAAACAGAGTTGATAGAATTGATCAACCAATCAATGCTATTTTCTGGTTGATGAAAGACCCTACAATTCCGCCTGTAGTTAAATTATCAGGCGCTTCTTTAGGTGCCGCAATGGGTGCAACTCTTGCTACAAAACGTACATCAGCTGAAAGACTTGCTGCCGGCGTTGATCCAAATGCTTTAGTTGTTGAACCATACGCTAACCCATTCAGAGTTTACCCTCTATCAATGGATTACGAACGCTTTAAACACTTAATCGAAGACGGTGTTGATTGCTACATCTTGAATACTGGTGAATTCATGGGTACAAAAGTTAAGAAAGAACACACTTTGGGCATTATTGAATCTATCGTTGAAGGTTCTGCTAAATTCCATAAATGGGGCAACTTAGATGACATCCAAATTATGGATATAGAAGGCTTTGACGCTTCTTTTGATAACAAAGAATTCGCTGAACAATTCAAAGCTCGTATGCAAGACAGAATTGCATTCGTAAAATCAAGAGAAACTGAAAAGAATGGTATCGATAAATTACCTGCAGATGCTCTTGAAGCACTTGAAAATGTTGTTAAACAAGCGTAGTTTGTATAACAAATACTATTTAGGGCGAGTTTCGTTTAAACGAAACTCGCCCTATTTTTTTCAAAAATTTGCCCAGATAGATAATGAAAAAATAATTTATTGTAAATAGAATGTAAGAGTTTAAAACATATAATAAAGGAGAGAAAATGAAATCAGTAGCGACATTAGAATTGCAGTATGCACATAGATTTTACGGTTTTAAAGGAGAGGCTCAATATCTTCATGGGCATAGTGGTATTTTGACAATTGAAGTAGAAGATACCATAAATAAAGTCGTTAATATGGTTTTTCCTTGTAATGAAATCAAGAAAACAGCTTGGGAACTTCTTCAAAACTTTGATCACGCTTTAATTTTAAGGGAAGATGATCCGTTATTGCCTGTAGTGCTTGAAGTGTACGAAAAGCAGGGAATTAAAAACGGTGCGCCTACTAATCAAATGAAAGGACCAGCCTTCAAAACAGGGTTGGCTACTGCCTATCCCGATAGTCGTTTGATTGTAACCAAGGAAACAATGACTGCAGAGGGAATGATAGATATTGTTTATGAATTGTTGAAGGATAAGTTAAATATTTCAAAAATTACATTCGTAAGTGGCGTAAATACTGCAACAGAGGAATATCAAGTACGTAAAAATTTAATTGAGAGATGTCCTTTATGTGGCATTGCATTAGATAAAAATGGAGTTTGTCAAAAATGTGGGTATAAAAAGCCATAAAATATAAAAAATTAAAGGTCAGCACTTAAAAAATAAGTACTGACCTTTTTGTTTGTAAAAATCTAAAACCCGTATACAGCCTGTCACTTCCCTGTTTTTTGTAATGAATTAGCTATTTTTACTAGCTTTGAGATGTTCATGTCCGTAAAAATACGTACGTAAAAATACGTACGTTTTAAAACAGACAAAATGTGGAATAAAATTTGATATAATAAAAATCTAAAATTGGAGATGTTATCTCTTGCGTTTTTGCGAAAAATAAATCATAATTAAATTAAAAATATGAAAAAAGAATATGGCTGAAAATATTGAAAATAAAGCCTCTCAACTTTACAGGGGGGCAAGTCGTAACGCGACTTTTAGACTTAATAAAAAGGAGTCTAATATGATGTCATTGTTGCGTAGAATAAAAACATTCTGTCGCCATGAATTTAGTTCAGAATATCATGTTGTAGTGACACTGAAACGAGTTTAGGATGACATAAGATTTTTTTACCTTAAGTGGGTCTTTAAAATTTCGCTTTATAAATTTTAATAATGACTGAAAATGTTTAGTCACCATGATAAACTAATTTTATTATGAGTACTCCTTACGTACCTTTACACTTACACACCGAATATTCATTATTAGATGGCGCAATTCGTATTAATGATTTGTGCAAATTTAGTGTGGAAAACGGTTTTCCGGCTGTAGCAATTACCGATCACGGTGTAATGTACGGCGATATGGAGCTTTATGAAACTACGTTATTGAAATACAGCGGTGAACAAAAGCTTAAGCCTTTATTAGGTTGCGAATTTTACGTTCATAACGGCGATATTTCAGAACGTGACAAAATGAACAACCCTTGTTATCACTTAGTTTTAATCGCTAAAAATAACATAGGTTATCAAAATATTATCCGCTTAACTTCCGTTGCTTGGTGTGACGGTTTCTATATGCACCCTCGTATTAATTGGGAGCTTTTACAAAAGCATCATGAAGGTTTAATCTGTCTTTCAGCTTGTCTTGGTGGTGAAGTTTTACAAAATCTTTTACACAAGGAACCTGAAAAAGCTCGTGAAGTCGCAAAGCGTTACAAAGATTTATTTGGTGAAGATTATTACATTGAACTTCAAGATCACGGTTTAGAAGATCAAAAACGAACAAACCCTGAACTTATTGCAATTGCCAATGAACTTGGTATTGAAATGGTTATTACAAACGACTCTCACTATTTAAAAAAAGAAGATGCCGACATGCACGATACTTTATTGTGTATGAATACAAACTCTGACAAAGATGATCCTAACCGTTTCCACTTTGAGGGTAATGAGTTCTATGTTAAAACTCCTGAGCAATTAAGAGAGTCTTTCAGTTGGTTAGACCAAGAAACCTTTGACAGATGTATTGCAAATACCGTAAAAATTGCAGAAGGTTGCAACGTGAAGATTGAAAAAACTGATGCACTTCCTGCTTACGAAGTACCCGCAAATCATACAACTGAAAGTTATTTTGAATATCTTGTAATCGAAGGGTTAAAAAAGCGTTACGGCGGAATTTCCAAGGAATTAAAAGAACGTGTTGATTATGAAATGAAGGTAATTGAAGATATGGGCTTTACTGCTTACTTCTTGATTACTTGGGACTTTATTCACTACGCAAAAACACACGGTATTCCGGTAGGTCCTGGGCGTGGTTCTGCAGCAGGTTCGGTTGTTGCTTATGCGCTTGAAATTACAGATTTGGATCCAATCGAACATAAACTCTTGTTTGAAAGATTTTTGAATCCTGAACGTTTCACAATGCCCGATATTGATATCGACTTTTGTATTGAACGTCGTGGTGAAGTTATTGATTACGTAACTAAAAAATACGGCGAAGACAAGGTTTGTCAAATTATCACCTTCGGTACATACGCAGCAAAAGCTGCAGTAAAGGGCGTTGCTCGTATTTTGAAAATTCCGTTTGCAGACAGTAACAGAATTGCAAGTTTAATTCCGTCAGAACCAAAGACTCACATTGATGATGCGTTACAAGAAGGTATGGAGCTTCGTGTAATGTATGATAACGATGAGCAAATCGTTATTGATCCAATAGAGGGTAAGACTGTCGGGGTTAAAAAATGGATTGATTTGGCTCGTGGTATTGAAGGCATTAAGAATAATACAGGTACTCACGCAGCAGGTGTAATTATTGCGCCAAAGCCTTTAGACCAAATTTTGCCTGTAAGACCTTCAAAAGACGGTATTGTTCAAACAGGCTATCCGCCACACGCTGTAACAGAGTTCTTAAGCCTTTTAAAAATGGACTTTTTGGGCTTACGAAACTTAACAACTATTTATAAAACATTAGATGCAATTAAAAAACGTCAAGGAATTGAGGTTGATATTAACCACATTCCACTGGATGACAAGCCTACATATCAAATGCTTATGGCAGGTGATACAGACGGTGTATTCCAGTTGGAATCAGCCGGCATGAAGAACCTTGTTAAACGTTTAAGACCTGACGTATTTGAAGATTTAGGCGCCTTGGTAGCTTTGTTCCGCCCTGGTCCGTTGGATTCAGGCATGGTTGACAAGTTCGTAGACAGAAAACACGGTCGTGTTGCGATTACTTATCCGCATCCTGACTTAGAACCTGTTTTAAAAGATACATACGGTACAATTGTATACCAAGAACAAATTATGCAGGTGTTCCAAATTCTTGCTGATTACTCATTAGGTCAAGCCGACATGGTTCGTCGTATGATGGGTAAAAAGAAAATCGATGAGATGCAAAAGCAAAAGGGTAAGTTCATTGAAGGTGCGGCAAGACACGGAATGGCGGCAAAAGATGCTACTGCTTTATTTGAAGATATTGAAAAGTTCGCATCTTACTGCTTTAACCGAAGTCACTCTGCTGCATATGCTTTTGTTGCATATCAAACAGCTTACTTGAAGTGTCATTATCCTGTAGAATATATGGCTTGCTTGCTTTCAAGTGTTTCAAACGACCAAGAAAAAACTCAATTATATATTGAAGAATGTAATAAAAAAGGTATTCAAGTTTTACCGCCGGACATTAACAAGTCATTTGCTGAATTTGCGCCCGATGGTGATGATATCCGTTTTGGTTTAGCTTCAGTAAAACAAGTTGGTGAAGTTGTTGTTGAAATGATTATCAAAGAGCGTGAAGAAAACGGTGAATTCACTTCAATCTATGATTTCTGCAAGCGTATTGATCCGAAAGCTACAAACAAACGTGTTTTAGAAGGATTGATTAAGTCAGGTGCCTTCTCAAATCTTGAAAAATCAAGAAAACAATTATTAGAAAACCTTGAATACATTGTAAATACAGCAAATAAAGAGGCTAAAGCAAAGGAATTAGGTCAAACAAGTTTGTTTGCCGGATTAGAAGACAATGAAGATTTTGCAGGGACTCAATTCCACCTTGCAGGTTCTGATGAAGAGTTTTCTAACAAAGAGCTTCAAGCGTTCGAAAAAGAATTCTTAGGGTTCTACGTATCTTCTCACCCATTGTCGTCAATTATGGATAAAATGCAATTCTTGATGTCACACAAAATATCAGAAGTTAAAGAACTACCGCCTGACAAGGTTGTAACTCTTTGCGGACTTGTTACAAGTGCCAGAAAAATTCCGTACAAAAAAGATCCTTCAAAATTCTTGAAAACGATTACAATGGAAGATTTGACAGGTAAAATTGAAGCTATTTGTTTCCACCAAAAAATCGGACAATTTGATAGCTTTATGGAACCTGAAATGAGAATTATCATTACGGGAAAAGTTAGTTACAGAGAAGGTTCTGACGAACCTAACATCATTATTGACGATGTTAAACCTGTTGATAATGCAAATATATTCATGATTTCTCTAAAAGAAGAAATTCCATACGAAGAGCTTGTTGCCTTAAAAGATGGTTTAGCAAAGCATTCAGGTGGTGATCCCGTTGTAATTAAAGTTATTGAAGATGGTGTAGAAACAAAAATTGCATCATCTCCAACTTTTTGGGTTACTTCATCGAATGATTTGGCGCATTCCGTAAAATCTGTTATTAAGCGTGATATAGACGTTGAAATTAAATCTATTGAAGAAAAGCTTTAATATTGTAGACTTTAAGGTAATAAGGTAATAAGTCATTTATAGACTTTTAATCGTTTTTTCACAAAACGTTACGTAGGGCTTGCAATTCAAGATTTTTTATAATAAACTGTTCCATGTCAGAAAACTCACGTTGAATATGAATTTCCAATAGGCTTAAATAGCTTTTATTTTGGCGTATTCAAAAAATATAAAAGAAAAGATAGTAGTATTACTTTATAAGGAAGGTAAAAATGTCAAACGAAGAAAAATTAGAACAAACTGAAGTTGTAGAAGAAGTATCAGCTGAAGCAACTGCAGATGAAACTACAGAAGAAGCTCACGAAGAGTTTGAAGATGTAGCAAGAGAAAAAGGCGAAAGAAAACAACGCTCTCGTCGTAAAAAAATCGAAACTCAAGAAGAAAAACCGGTTTCTGAATGGCAAGAACGTGTAGTTCAAATCAGACGTGTAACAAAAGTAGTTAAAGGTGGTAAAAAATTAAGCTTCCGTGCTGTTGTTATCGTTGGTAATCAAAAAGGTCAAGTAGGCGTAGGTTGTGCTAAAGCAGCTGAAGTTATTATCGCTATTCAAAAAGCTATTGCTGACGGACGTAAAAACTTAGTTAACGTTCCAATTTTCAAAACAACTATTCCACACCCAATTAAAGGTGTTTCTGGTGCAGGTGCAGTTATGTTAAGACCGGCTGCTCAAGGTACCGGTATTATCGCTGGTGGTGCTGTTCGTTCAGTATTAGAACTTGCAGGTATTGAAAATATCTTATCTAAATCTCAAGGTTCTAAATCACCTCTTAACGCAGCAAATGCAACTTTAGACGCATTACAAAAATTAACTCCATTCTCAGACGTTGCTAAAAGACGTGGTTTGACAATGGCAGAATTATTAAATTAGTAAGCTGTCTAATTTCGTTATTACTTTGATTATTGTAAAAAAGGATTATAAAAATGGCTAAAACAGAAACAAAAAAAGTACAAATTAAATTAGTTGGTAGCTTAATCGGTGCTTCTCCTGCTCAAAGAAAAGTAGTTGCAGCATTAGGCTTACGCAAAATGAACCAAGTTGTTGAACATGCTCCAAGCGCAACAATCATGGGTATGGTTAACAAAGTATCTCACTTAGTTAAAGTTGTAGAATAATTTAGAAAGAAGGATAAATAATTATGATTACATTAGAAGATTTAAGACCTGCAGAAGGTTCTACAAAAAAATCAAAAAGATTCGGACGTGGTCGTGCATCTGGTCACGGTAAAACATCTTGCCGTGGTGCTAATGGTGAAGGTCAACGTGCCGGTAGAAGCTCTAAAAGAGGTTTTGAAGGTGGTCAAATGCCATCATACAGACAAATGCCTAAATTAAAAGGCTTTAAATTAATCAACCAAATTAAATATGCTGAAATCAACGTAAGCGCTATTGAAAGATTATCTATGGATGAAATTTCTTTAGAAGCTTTAAAAGAAGTTAAAAAAGCTCACCCTTCAACTCAAGGTTTAAGAGTTATGGGTAACGGAGAAATCAAAAGAGCTGTTACAGTTAAAGCTGCTTATGTAACTCCATCAGCTAAGGAAAAAATCGAAGCTGCAGGCGGAAAGGTTGAATTAGTTTAATTATGCAACAAGGTAAAATGAGAATGCCGACATCTGCTGACTTAATGTCAATGTGGAATGCTTCAGGGTTAAAAAGTAAAATTATATTTACTGTTTTAATGATTGCTGCCTTCCGTTTTGGTGTTCAAATGCCTGTGTTCGGTATAAATAACACTATTTTCTCAAATATCGCAAGTGGCAATAATTTAATCGGATTCTTAGATTTATTTTCAGGTGGTGCCTTAGGTAAAGTTTCTATCTTTGCTTTAGGTATCGGACCTTTCATCACAGCATCTATCATTATCCAATTGATGGCTGTTGTTATCCCTTCTTTAGAAAAACTTCAAAAAGAAGAAGGTGAAGCAGGTCGTAGAAAATTATCTCAATACACTAGAATTTTTACAGTAATCTTGGCAGCGTTTCAAGCTGTAATCTTTATGGTGTATATGAATCACTTACCGGGGGCTATTCTTCCGGGGATAAATCCGATTATGTTCTATATTAGTTCAGTTGCAGTTCTTACTGCTGGCTCTGTTCTTGTAATGTGGCTTTCTGAACTTATTACTGAAAAAGGTATCGGTAACGGCGGTTCGTTGATTATCTTTGTTGGTATCATTTCAGGTATCCCAATTTATTCATCTAGAACTGCACAAATGGTAGCTAGAGATTCATCTTTAGGATTTGGCTTATTTATGTTACTTCTTATCTTCTTTGCAACAATGGTTGTAATCGTTGTTATGCAAGAAGCTGTAAGAAAAGTTACCATTATTAATCCAAAACGCCAAGTTGGGAACAAGGTTTACGGTGGTGTTAACACATTCATTCCGTTTAAACTTAATCCGGGTGGTGTTATGCCGATTATCTTTGCTATTGCGATTTTGTTATTCCCAACAACAGCTTTAAGTTTAGTTGGTCAAGCTAGCTTACCGGCTGGTTGGATTAAAAATTCAGTTATGGGCTTGACTCAATTCTTAAGTCCGGACGGAATTCCGTATTACATCATATATTTCTTGTTAATATTTGCGTTGACATTCTTCTATGCATCAATTATGCCAAATATGCAACCAAAAGATATTGCAACTAATTTGAAAAAATACGGTTCTTCAATTCCGGGTATTAAACCCGGTAAACCAACAGCAGAAGCTTTGGACAAAATCTTAAGTAAAACAACTTTCATCGGTGCTATTGCTCTAGGATTGATTGCGTTGGTTCCGTCATTTGCATCTTATGCTACAAACATCAAGACTTTGCAAGGTATCGGAGCTACATCATTAATCATCATGGTTGGGGTTGCTTTGGATTTAATTAACCAAGTACGCTCTCACTTGTTGGCTAGAAACTACGAAACATTCTTGAAACAATAGAATATAATATAAAGGAGTACTTTTTAAGTGCTCCTTTAATTTTTTAATTAAGGATAGATGTGTTTATGAAAAAATTTATTAATATTATTGCTTTTGTTTTAGCTTTTTTAATTATCGGATTTATGCTTGTTCCTGTAAAGACAGTGAATAAAGACTCAAAAGTTTATGTTGAACATGAATGGGATACTCTTGATACCGTAGTTTTGGGTTCTCAAAAAATGCTTACTGTTCCTTCAGTTCATAAATCAATTCTAGGTTACGGATATATTATAAAGAATGAAGCTCAAATGAAGACTGAAGTGGGTAAACCTATTCAACAAGTTAACCCTGCATTGTATTCAGGTATTTCTCAACAAGCCGATAATATTGCCAGAGAATTAAAAAGCAAAAATGTTAATGTACAAAGATTGAATCCGGAAGTTTTAGATGCGGCAGAAATGCAATATCTGAAGTATGTTCAACAAGGTAACAACTTCTTATTCCCTAAAAATTCATTCGTTGTAATCGGTAATAATGTAATCGAATGTGCTACACGTGCTCCAATGAATGATAAAAACAGATTTATTGTAAGACGTATTTTAAAACCATTAACAAAAGAAGATCCGTCAATCAGATACATTGCGGCTCCAATTCCTTCTCCATCATTTCCTGATAAAACTTTATATATAGAAGGTAATGATATTTTAGTAGACGGTACAAATGTTTATGTTGGACATTCAGGAAAAGGTACAAGCTCTTCAGGTGTAAGATGGTTGCAATCAGTTTTGGGTTCAAATTACAAAGTTTATAGTATAGATATAGCAGGATATAGACATTTAGATGACGTTTTAACATTGATTAGACCAAAATTGGCAGTAAGAGTTATTGGTGCAATTATGAGCGATATGCCAAAACCTCTTGCAAATTGGGATTTTATCGATGTAACTCCTGAAGATGCAAAACAATATGCTTCAAGCATTATGGTAGTCGGTCCAAACAAGGTTTTAGTTGATGAAAGATTTGAAAGTCTGATTACAGAATTGAGAAACAGAAATGTTGACGTAACTTCTGTTCCATTTGACGACATTGCTGATATGGGCGGTGGTTTGGGTGATTTCTATGTTCCGCTTAGAAGAACTTATGATCAAGAAATCAACTCTGTAAAATTGAATAAAGAGTTCTTTATGGAAAAAGGTAATGAAATTGTGGAAACTGTAAAAACATTTAACTACGCAGAATTTTTCACAAATATTCAAACTTTAGTTACTGAAAAAATCAGTACACTAACAAACAAGTAACACAAAAGAGGGCGAAAGCTCTCTTTTATTTTTATTAAAAATTTGATTTTTATATATTTATAGTATGATAAATATATAACCAAAGGAGATAAAATGGAAAGCACAACAAGAAATAAAATTTTAAGTTACGTTCCAACAGTAATTGAAGCTTCTTCAAGAGGTGAACGTTCTTTTGATATTTTTTCAAGATTACTAAGAGAAAGAATTATTTTCTTAGGCGATGAAATTGATGATGAATTAGCAAACTCAATTGTTGCCCAAATGTTGTTATTAGATAGCGAAAATCCTGAAAAAGATATCATGTTATATATCAATAGCCCAGGAGGGGTAATTACTGCAGGTATGGCTATTTATGATACTATGCAATTAATCAAGGCTGATGTTCAAACTATTTGTATTGGTGAAGCAGCATCAATGGGTGCATTCTTGCTTTGCTCAGGTACAAAAGGTAAGAGAATGGCTTTACCAAGTGCAAGAATTATGATTCACCAGCCTTTAGGCGGTGCTCAAGGTCAAGCAACTGATATTGAATTAGAAGCAAAAGAAATTTTACGTATGAAAAAAATGTTAACAACAATTATCGCAGAAAATTCAGGCCAAAAAGTTGAAAAAGTTGTAGAAGATTGTGAACGTGACCACTATTTATCAGCTCAAGAAGCTATGGAATATGGTTTGATAGATAAAGTTTTGATGTCAACTCACGATAATAAATAAAAATTTTAATAAAAAACTAAAAACATGCAAAGGAGCGGGTTTCAGCTGAAACCCG